>OLRP01000013.1_pt1 | contig 127321 bp, 84 predicted proteins | sample 1672401 | NCBI WGS metagenome assembly OLRP01 (sample SAMEA3136682, study PRJEB25190) | human gut metagenome | reverse complement strand
CATGGTTGTGTATAATCTCTCGTTGTGCTTCTACACCAAGACCCGATATTTGCTGCTTCATGGTGGATTGTCTTAGATATGCTATGTATGTCTTCATAATTCACAATTATTAATAGTTGGTTACAAATGCTGAACGAACATTCAGCTTATGTAAGTAAGGACACCCAACTTAAAAATTGAATGTCCTTTTCAAGACGATACGCTATAACTGTCCTTCATCAGCGAAGCTGTAATATCCTGCATCTGTTAATATGAGGTGGTCTGTTACTATGATTCTCATAAGTCTTGCAGCTTCTTTGACCTGCTTAGTAATCTCCATATCCTGCCTGCTTGGTTTCATGTTACCGCTTGGATGGTTATGAGCAAGAATGATAGCTACTGAATTGGTGAGCAATGCAGCTTGTAGAATTACTCTGACATCTACGGTTGTGTCTGTTATTCCTCCCTCTGATATAAGAGTATATCCCAAGACTTGGTTAGCTTGGTTTAGGAACAAGACTTTAAAATATTCCTTGTAACAGATTGTACCCTCCTTATATGTGGGGAGTAAGACCTTGTAAGCATCCTCCGAGCTATAAATTTTACTCCGAGTTTTTGATGTGGATTTGTAAGTGAGTTCCACTTCTCCAACTGTGTAATCAGCTTTCATAATCTATCTATAATTGAAATTTAAAGGGTTATTGATTGAGTGGATTTAACAAGAACAAACCCTAAACACAAGTGAATTTCTTCGCTTGCATCTAAGGCTCGTTCTATGTCTTTCCCTAAATATTCAATCAAAGGAAGTTCGGAGCATTAGTGAGTAATTGGTCGGCTACGGGAATAGAGTTGTGAACATATACGCTGCCAATAGAGAATGTCTTTTTAATTGATGATGTGAGGTGATAGTGCAATTATAAAAGCATTCTTTTTTCTTCGACAAGCATGAGGGGGACTAAAAGAGGGGTGCAGTCGGACGGTGCGAAGCACCGGGCGGCTGCGCCACCCGTTGCTTCAATTAGTGTTAGTTCAGCAATTCATCTTTGAACCTCTCCAATTTGACTTTAGCACCGTTCCGATTGCTGCGCTTCACATCGAAATAATCTTTGATAAGAGCTTCGGACAACTTGCACGTTGCATCTTTCTTACCGTCTCCATATCGGGAGTAGGTTATTCCGTAACAGTCCAACAGGTAAGAAATTCTATCAAGTACATTATTTACGAGGATATATAAATCGCTACCCGTTTCTGTTTCAAATTCACTTCTTATGTCTGATAGGAACTCTCGGCTGAATCTTTGTTGCAGAGCTTCTTCCTGCTCGGTCTGTTCCAACAGCTTCTTGATTGTAGTCTTGCTGTACTTCTGTTGTTCGATAGCTTCTTGCCCCAATTTGAAGAACGCATTGATGAGCCATTCTTCTTCTACACACTTGGCTCGGAGAAGTTGTACAGCATTTTCATCTTCCTTGATGTTGCTTAAGACGGATACAATGAACTGCCATTTCTCTTTGGTCTTGGCTGCTTTGATTCTGTAAATGTCATCTTCACCGACCGCTTCATCTTCGGGTTGGAAGTCCACATTGAAATATCCTGTATCTTCGTATGCCTGTCTAAGTGCATTGGGTGAGAGGTAATATCCTTTTACCTGCTCATCGAGTAATAGTTGCTCTATGGCGAACCTGTCAAATCCGTTCCGTTCGGAATTGAGGACTTCGTTCAGCCGTAACCGTTTTAGTTCCTTGTCATAATATGTAGAATCATCAGCTTTTATTTTTTCCTGTTGAATGGCTCGGTAGCATTTAATTCTCGCTTCGATGTCTGCCTGTACTTCTTCATCGGATTTAGCTTTAAGTTCATTCGGAATTGAGGCAACAACCGTAAGCGAGTTGTACCTCTTCCCGTTGGGGAACACGTGTCTGAATCTTCCTTGACATTGGATAGCTTCAGTGAACGGATTGATTAGAGTGTGTTTCACATGGTCGTAGTTCGACAACACCAGCACATCGCAAAGTTCTTTCAGATTGATGTCTATTGACGGGAAGAACCTTAATGTAAACAGGTTCACCTTTCTTAGAGGAAGTTCCAGCTTATCCGTACTGTGTTCCAAGAAACGGCTCTTTAACTTGTCGGCACTCTCTTTTGAACAGAACACTTTGTAGTCGTCCTTTTTTATTATTCCGTCATGCAGCAATGATTCTACGATGTTACATATACCCTCTGTCGTTTTGTAGAAGATGCACACATGAGGAGAGTTGTTATCCAACAGGTTCTTTACTTCCTGCTTTACTCGCTTGTAAAAGCTACGTGTTGTTACCAAAGTCATGTCCTCCCGATAGTCATAGTCGGGCTTGATTTCTATCCACTTGAATTGGTGGCGCAGGAACAGGGTTAAGGTGTACTTGCTCGGCTTTAACGGAGTGGCAGATACGAGAGCCTTTCCCTCAAACTTGAAGAACTCCTTCATCGGGGCGGATATGCTTCTGCGATAGTCTGTATCTTCTGTTAAGTGCTCGGATTCATCGAACAGGCAGAAGTATTCCTTGTAAATGTTCATCCTAAGTTGCTTTGCTGCTTTTAAGACTTTGTTTTCAAACCCTTCGGGAGTAGTGGTAATTTTTTTGTACTTGATATTGGAGTTATTGAGGTAGGCGGTCAGTTGCTTAACGGTTACTTCTTTGAACACTCCTTGTGCTTCGTCAAACGCTTGCACTTTGTTCTCCACCGCAGAACGATACGGTTCGATTACGATAGAATTTCTCGGACTTAACTTTGCATTCAACTCCATATAAGTAGCTCCTGTACCTGTCATTACCTTATTAATAATGGCATTGCTCGGCAGCATGGGGTAGCCTTGTCTTTTTAAGGCTTCGGATAGATACTCTCCCTTGTGGATGTTCAGTAGCTCCACGTCCAATGTCTTGTGCTTAGTGTCATTCATGGCGCATTGGATTTAGGGGGTAAGAAACTTGAAAGAACCTGTTGTTATATGGGTGTGATGATTTTGTTACCCCACCCGAAGAATGGAGTTCAGACCCATATAAAGTTATAAAACTCGTGAGCCGATTAAGACTTGTCGGGGTGACAAGTTCCGATTGGCGACTCAATCCAATTGTTCGGTAATCTAAATTCTTGTTCATTGTTTGAAGAATTTAAAAATTTAACAATTGGACTAAGGGGAATAAATAAAAAGCTCCTGCAACCAAGTTCTTCTTACGATTGGACATAATTCACCCTTACAAGGTGTGAATGAATGTTCATCCAATAATAAGTTTCGGAAATCATAACTCCGAGAACTTAGTTGCAGAAGCCGCTACTTATATAGTAGAAATTAATTGCTGACTGACTTCTTGTAGAACGGTTACCTTTCTTGATTATCTCATTTGATAACTGCACTGTCACGTGAACCATTCAGGAGGGCTTATTTAAGTCTTAGCCCGTATCTTCTACCACTGTTGTAGAATTGATGCAAATATATAACTTTTCATTCACATTGCAATGGTTTCAAAGTAAATTCTTCATGGCATTGCCTATCTGTTCATTATCGAAACTGTCAAGGTAAGTCTGAGTTATCTTCTCCGAGCTATGCCCTAAAGATTCACTGATAATAGCTGTTGAAACTCCTGCCCGTTTGAGAACTGTCGCATACGAGTGTCGGGCAACGTATGTGGTCAAGGGTAGTGGCAACTTCAATTTATCACCAATATCTTTGAGGTGCTTGTTTACCTTTGCCAAAACTTTATGCAGTCTGTTTGCTACCTGTACTTCTGTCTTATGGAATGGCGAGAGAACAGGAAACAGATAAGGCGAATGTTCGTTACTGTACTTCTTTATAATCTCAACAGCCTTATCCTGCAAAGGGATGATGATTTGCTTCTTGGTCTTCTTCCTGTAATAGACAAGCTGACCGTCCACTATGTTGCTCCGTTCCAGCATGGCCATATCAATGAAATTGATTCCAGCTGTAAAGTAGGAGAATGTGAACAGGTCTATCGCCAAACGTTCCATATCTGATTTACCTTTATAATTGATAACTCTTTGAATGTCCTGTTTGGATATTGCTCTCTTGGCTGTCTGCTGATTCACCTTTGACAACTTGTAGGAATTGAAAGGATAGGCAGTGGTCTGCTTGGATTCAACAGCTTTGTTGAACACAGCACGAAGATGTCTAAGGCGTGTGCCTATCGTATTTATGGCGTAATGGTTTGATTTCATCCACTGCTCATATTTCTTTAACCAAGTTACATCTATATCAGAGAATGGTATGTCAAGATGCTTGTTGAACTTGATAAAAGATGAGTAGGACACTTCAAACATTCCTGCATATCTGAGCCTGTTCTCATTTTTAAGTGCTTGAATATAGTTTAGAAATCCTTCTCCAACAGATACAAGGTGCTTGGATTGGAAGGTGTCTGTGGATTGGAGTAGGGTTGTAGCAGTAAACTCTGCGTTATTGACTTTTTTATCCAAGATGATTCTTTGAAACTCGTTAATCTTCTCGTTTATGAGAATGAGCAATGCTTCATAGTTTGGACACTTGGGCTTGGGTAGGTTCTTCTTGAAGTCCCAATGTGCTGGATTGACAGAGATTCCTAAGCTCTTGTACTTCTTCTTTCCATTCTTACAGATTCTCACCATAAGCGGTGATTCGCCATTCTTTAAAACCTTTGATTTGTAACAGGTTACATTAACTGTTGCTTCCATTCTTGGTTTAACTCTCGGTTTAACTGAACCATGTAAACCAACGCAATTTAGGCATAAAAAAAGAGAGTTACTTTAGTGTAACTCTCTGATTCTTTGGTGATCCGCTTGGATTTTGTACCTTTCGGTTATTTCCTTGCGTTATCTGTTTCTTTTCCAAGGCCCTATGCCCTGTCATAAAAGGGTTCATTATTAGGATGTAACACAAAAAGTGTAACACATTAATTAACTCGCATGTGGTTTTGATGTTGTTTCTAACCACAATGCAAAGGTACATATAATATCTGAGAATCTCGCTTTTTATTACTGTTTTCTCGCTTTACGAGTATGAAATAAGAGTATGATTTTTCGTCCAAACACAATAAAACCTAAATTCTGACTGATTTTCTTTTGTACTTTCGTCCATTTGTGTCTTCGTCTGTAACTTCGCAACACAAAATTTCAAAAATTAAACGTATGAAGACATTGACGAAGAAACAAAAAGAAACAAATGGAGAGAATTTCTCTCGCATAGTAGATGATGCAGCTATCCTTTTGCAACGGAAGGCAGATTATGTGATGAATATAAAACAGGTCGCTGACTATCTTGGTATATCTATGGACGCAGTCCGCAAACGATGTCAACGGGGACAACTTCCCTTCCATAGAAGTGCCAGTCGGTTGTACTTTAGCCGGATGGAGATTGACGATACAATTCTTGACCGTGAACTGTTGACGAAGTTTGCATAAAAGAGGGTCTGCTTATGACGTATATTGACTACATGAACCAATTTTGGCGATTGGCGGACTACGAATCCTTTGCTGCAAGCGAAGTCGCTCTTTATGCCTTTCTTGTCAACGAGTGCAACAAGTTTCATTGGAAAATGCCTTTTTCTTGCCCTACCTTTCATGTTTGTAACCGACTTCGGATGTCAAAACAAACGTTGATAACAGCCAGAGAACGGTTGGCAAAAAGAAAACTGATAAGTTTTACTAATGGAACGACTCGCTTTCAACCGTCCAAATATTCGCTACTTGAATTGACGGAGGACTTGTCTGTACACTTGACGGAAGACTTGCCCCTTAATAATAAAGAAGTAGATAAAGACAAAGAAGTTATAAATCAACGCACGCACGAAGAACAATCTATGCTTCCTATTGAAAAGTTGGAAGAAGTTCTTTCTATTGATATAGAATGGCAGGGAAAAGTAAAAGAATATTTGTCAGGTAAAAATATGGCTGCATCATCAACCGATATGGCAACCTTGTTGGCGCAATTCTTTCGTTATCTTCATGCAAGTGGTGTCAATCGTAAAACAGAGGAAGACGCTAAACGGCATTTCGTTAATTGGGTATGCAAACAAGGAAACTGTAAGCTGTCTATGTCGCTTCGTAAAAACACGTCGCAACAGGGACTTATACTTGCAGATGATTCATTAGATAAATACAAACCTATCGAACAATGGCAATGATGAGATTGACAAGGGAAAATTTTCAACATGCTATTTCAGAGGCACGGAAGAATGATGATGACTATGCACCAATACCTTTTCGTTTTGGAATCCCTAATGCCAAAGAAGCTTTAATAGCTGGACTTGAAGAAGTCATGCGTCACAAGGTAGAATGGCTTGCCGAATATGACCAAATAGTAAATTGGCTAACTGACAATCAAGGAAAAGGTCTAGTGCTGATTGGTCCACCAGGAGTCGGGAAATCCGAAATCTGTATGAAAGTTATCCCTTTGATATTCCGGATGGCATTACACAAAGTTTTTTCACGATACCAAGCAACAGAATTTTGCAACGAAGCAACATATCGTACCTCCTTGCGTCAGCGATTCATTGCCATAGACGATTTCGGCATTGAAGGAACATTCTACGATTATGGTAATCCCCACATCGTCTTTTCCGAAATTGTCGATGGCATAGAGAAACATGGAACTTTACTTATCGCTACCACTAACTTGACTATGGATGAAATTAAAGCCAAATACGGTCTCCGTACCTTTGACCGCCTAAGAGCTAACATGCAAGTCGTGGTTATTCGGGAGAAATCGTTGAGGGGGAAGTATGAGAAGTGTTTCTAATAATTACGAATATTCAAAAGGTTCAATGTCGTCACATATGTTGTATTCACCTTCATCTGTCAACCTATATAAAATATCAGATGAAATCTTATAATCCAACGAACTATGCTCTTGGTAAAAAGAGCTTGCAAAAAGATGATAAAAATTATCCAACATATATGAAGACATACTTTCCGCAATATCAACATAGCATATATCGGATTTCTCTAAAAATGCAGAATTTGGAAATGGCATAGTTACCGAAGAATTCAAATTGTAAAAGAAATGTCAAAGCTATAAGGAGATACATCAGTATAAAGTGAGGTATCGAGCCTCACTTTATATAATATTTACATTATCAATTTTGAAAATGTTTCTTCCATCATAATACCCCCAATATATCTCTTTATAACCAACTATGGCAAAAAATATAATATCAAGAGGATGGTCGCTTGTATGATAAATATCAATTATTGAACTTATATCTATACTTGAAGGATATGGTGTTTCTTCTGGATGAGTGTGCCATTCACCGAAGTATACTCTTGTTGAATTAGAATTTAGATAATCATTTTTAATAAAATCATTTGCGATATCTACATTTCTCACACAAGTATATCGTGATTGGCTATCTGCCAAAAGACATGAAGGTGACATCTTATTAATACGATGTGTACCAACTCTTGTAATAGACCCTGTAAAAACTCCACAATCTTCAATCTTGGTATTGTTGGAAATATTGTAGAGTTTCTCAACGACTTCTGAACTTACCTCTAAAGTTAAGTCTGTGTTTAGAATATATTTACTTGATTCTTTACAAGCCCCTTTTCTGACAGTGATATACCTTTTTCTTCTGCCAAATGAACATTTCCTACCCATCGATAACATTTAAAAAATTCATGATTGTCAAGCAGATTGCATATGTGAGGGTACATGCTGGACAAAAACAAGGTGATATCATTACCTGAATAATTTGTATAGGTTCCATTGCATCCTGCATCTCTTTTTATAAACTTCTCAGGTTTATTGTATTCTTCCGAAGCGATTAAATTGTTGTTATATATCAACTGATTCGAGAATAATGAGCGCAAATCCTTTAATCCTGTATTGTTACCTAGGTAAATCATATGTCCAGCAATACCATAAGGTTCAATCCATAAAACAAATTTAGGAATTTTAATATTATTTTTTTCTAATTGTTCTATCAGAAAGAATTCGGCCATTAGGTTCCCCGTACATAGAAATAGAGCCGAACAATCGCTGAATGAATCAATTGGATAATTGTAAATATTCTTTGTTGCAACTTTTATGTCCATGTCAGGTCTTGATGCTAACAATCTTTTCTTAACTCCATTAACTTTATATTGGAAAACATCATTGACCCCTAAGATATGACGTCCGATATTATCAAACTTAAATATATCATCGTCAACCAAAACAAAAGAAGTGTTGTTGTATGAATTAAGGAGCAACGATAGATTGCTACCAATACTTCCTAATCCTACCATTCCAAACTTATAGCGACATTGACGTATTCCACTTGTGCGTTCTTCAATTCTTTCATCATTGTATGTTGATGCCACAAATCTTTGTAACTTCAGATTTGCGTTCATCTCTTCGAGTACTTTAATCGGAGTCAAACTATTAGGTCGAAACCCGTTTCTGCTTGTCTTTATGCTATGGCATATACCACCATAAACAACATTGTTTGAAAGAGGAAATATCAAATTTAGCGAAGATGTCTTTTTTATAAAGTTATAAACAGCCTCTAATTGTTCTTTACTCAGTAGCCCTTTTAAAATTCTCCAAGTCATATAGTAGGGAGGTTGCTTTTGAACTTTTAGTTCTGGAAGATAAAGTATCTTTAAGGCACTTACTATTTTATTCCATTGTTTAACTTTATTGAGATTCTCATCATCAACTATAATTCCCAAATCTTTATGATTAAACACTAAGTTTAAAACAGATATATCATTGGGGAGCTTGCCATATATATAATATAGCCGATTGACGCTTTTTTCATTATCATATGAAAAATGCCAATAACTGGAAATCTCATCAGTAAAATCCTTTGAATTACATTTGTTAACTCCATCTTCTACCAACCGTTTTGCTTGTTTTATGCAGTCAAAAATTATATCCTCAGGTTTTGTCGTATCAAGTAGCACTTCATCCTCAAAAAGACATAATTTTCTACTTTTGTAGTCGATGTGTGGGAAATAGTCAAATTCAGTATCTAAAAAATAAATATCAGGAAGAACATATGGAAAATTGGGGGTTATACCAACATATAGTTCAATATCCCGACATCTCAGTTCATACTCTATTTCAGTTACTATATGCCATTTTTGTACGTAATGATCATACTTGAGTGTTGGTATACATGACACCGCTTCAACAAAGTTTTCTGTTTTCACTTTGTTGAAGCAGTCTATTAATATGTCTGACAAATTACGCAAAACGGTTGTTATTTGATAAAATACCTGAACTTCTCATTTTTTGTGCATCCTCGTCCTCATCTTTAGCTGTGCTGCAACAAAAACGTTCACCGAAATGTTTCTGCCATTTTAAGCAAGCTTCATGTGGGTTCTTAGAATTTATCGCCCTCTCAGCATCATCCCTAAAAGACTTTAACTCAGACAAGAAGTCATTCTTTCTTGTCTGCGAATAGTTTTCAAATAAGTCTTCATTAATAGGGAATGTTGGGCGATAACAATGAAAACCATCGTCTTTTGATAAAGCGTCATGCATTCCTACAAGAACTTCCTTAAGGGCAATATCATCACGGGTGTCAGCAATATAATGTTCAACTGCAAGCATCATAAGCGAACATCCAGTAGGCATTTTCTTACCCTTACTATCAGTGATAAAGTCTGCCCATGCCTTAAGGTAGCGGATAATACGACGAAGTTGAGGATGTTCTTTTCTACCTTTAAACCAATCTGACAATTCTCTTGGATCAGAATCAGTCCAATCACTACCACGGTGAGCCAGCTGTGGATGATCTTTACCATCTAACCAATAATATGCTGGTAGGTCAATATGGTGGCCATCTGCATAATATACAGTAACGCATGGCTTATTATCTTTAGCACCTTGAGAAGTATGCTTTTCTACAGCTTTTAAAATTTCCGTATGGTACCAATCTATAGACTCTCTTTCATCGTCATTCCCAAAGAAATATATACCGTCATCTAAATCATAGGCCCCCAAACCATCTTCATCTTTAATTGGGTTTAACAAGGTTGACATTGCGTATGAACCTTGCCAGTAAAAAGAGGGGCTTGGTTTGTCTGGCCAGTTCTCTTTGAAATATTTACGTATCTTATCACGCAAGGCATCGCGATTCGTCTTTAGGGTATTTCTACGTGTTGCAGTTGCTGTAATTGCGTTATTAAACGCTATAAATTGTTCGTGGTTATTTGCCATATCTAAAATACAATTGTTTTATCTGTTTTGAAAAAGTTTATAATTTCTGGTTTTACGATAGCTTCATCAGCAGTTTGATTGCCAATGGCTTCCAATTCTTCCAAAGCTTTTGCTGAAGCATTGTCCATTTCAAGTAATTCAGAATATCCTCCTGCTAACATACAATTTTGAATTCTCTCGAATTTAAGATTGAAGTTCAAATGGGGTGTCAACTGTTCAAGTAAGAGCATCTCAGATTCCGATTGACCAGTTGGAAATGTATCAAATATAGTGTGTCTCCAGTTTAAGAAACTCCTATTGAGCTTATTTACAACCTCTCCTTTGGGCGTTGCAAATGAACTTATTGATAGTATTTCGACTTCATTGTAATCTAACTCGTTTAATTTAGAAACCTTAAAAAGATACTCTGTTAATCCTACCATGGTAGGATTGTTAGCCCACAATCCACCATCTGCATATTTCAAATTATTAATCTTATGTATGGGGAAGTATGTAGGTGCAGCAGCTGTAGCTAAAGCAACATCTACGCAATTAAGATTATTATCTCGACAAAGAGTACCATAATCCCTTTTAAACACTGTTGGTTTTCCTGTTGATACGTTGAATGCAGGAATGCATACCAAATTACAACAGTCTCCCATTGTTTTTACTCCATACACCTCTTTCAAGGCTTTTTTTAGTTGTTTCTGATTGTATTTACTTCCCAAACATGCCTGTTTGAAAATAAGATAATATTTGGCTAATGGAAGTCTTTTAAATTTTTCATTAAAAATTAATCCACCTTTTTTCTTGTACATTTCAACGGCTTTATACATTGGGATTTTTAAAGCCACTGCTAAGGCTAAAATACCACCTGTAGATGTGCCACAAATCAAATCGAATTTATCTGATAATAGACAATTGAATTTTTTCTCTAGCTTATCTAATACTACAGCTGAATACAAACCTTTAATGCCACCACCATCAATACACAATATTTTAAACGGTTTTCTTTCTTCTATTTTCATTTCCAGTATACTTTTTAACTAAACAGTTCAACATATTACTTAAAACCGAACTTGTGGTATTGACGTTGTTCGATTTTTTGTCTTTGTAATTTGATTTACGTTTCAATTCTTTCCTCACTCTTGGCATATAGTAGATTGGTCTGAGATGTTTCTTTGTAAAAGTGCTTTAAATTCCTCGTCTCGAAATCTTGGTACTCCACCAAATGAACCGTCAAGATAACTGCCTCTTAATTCCTTGTCAAAGCGTACTTTGTACTCTTCTAGTGAAACTAATTTACTTTCTCCCTCGGTGTTCTTTTCCATGAACCAAATTTCATCTTTACGTAATAAGTTTTGTGTCATCAAGGTAGTTTCATGGCTTGTTACTATCAGCTGACTATCTATGCTTTCGCAGGAATCCAAAAACAACTTAAATATTTGGTATACGAGTGATGGGTGTAGACTTCTCTCTATTTCATCGACAACAAATACCTTAGATCCTTTCATTAAGTCAAGAATCAATGGTATGTAATCAAAAAGTCGTTTTGTTCCATCACTTTCGTTGCTTAATGAAAACATCGCTATGTCATTCTTCCCCCCATCAATCATCTTATGAATAGTTATTAACTTCTTCGTTTTTACCACTCCATTTTCAGCTGATACCATATATAGTTCATCTTCGAAAGACAAAGCACCATAGGCATCCTTACCGTTAGATTTTAGAAGATCTGATTTTATGTCGCGTAATAACGCTTGAGGTATTCCTAACTTTTCTATATCTACTTCATGCAACTTTATACTATCAATACCAGTATCAAAGTAACGTAGTAAAACCGCATAAAAACGTTGAAGCTCTACATCATCTGCAGCTTGAAGCATTACTCCATGCTTGTAACCTGTTCCCGGAAAGATTATTTTCAACGTATAAAGAAACCAATTGATTACTGATGTGAGGTCAGATATATCATTTACATTGTCCTTAATATTACGGGTAAACACTTCATGAAGGAACAATTGGTTATTTGGAGTAGATTGTGCAAAGAATTGCAAATACTGTCGAGATTCGTCTGACTTATTACGTTTAAGCAATCCATCCAATGTGAACTGATTCCCCTTACGCTCATAAATAAGATTCTCCGAACGCTTCGTGAACTCATATAACCACTCATTCACTATACCTTCGTTATTAAATTCAATTCCATAGTCGTAATTTTTATTTTCTGACTGGAATTCTATCTCCAATTTGGAGTTATTTTCTCTTGCTTCTTTTGAAAGAAGAAATTTATGGTAATCTATAAGACTATCAGGACGTGTCCCTTGTAATACCATATACTTAAGGAAGGCAATTGCTTTTACCAAATTACTTTTACCTCCAGCGTTTGCTCCGTAAACGGCAGATGTTTTCAAAACACTATATCCTCCTATTGGCTTGGACTTGTGTTCTTGTTTTAATCTTCCTTGGCCAGGTATCATGCAAAACTCAACCTCGTCATGAAAAGAGAGAAAATTCTTGACTCTTAATCGTATTATCATACTCTAAAATTTTATTTGTGTGCAAAGTTAGTGATTTTTTCACATTTGCAACACTTTTAGTGGCATTTTTTATTTTTTATATATCATTGAAGGTGAATTATTCACATCGCAAGCACACACAAATAAATAAAATCTGATTATTGAACGAATTTAAGTAATCTGACTTCTAAGTCAAAAGTGAAAAATTCGCAATAATTTTTCCACTTATTCCTTTTTTATTGCCTTAAAATAATGGTTTTTGCTGAAAATCCACTATATTTGCATTAATGAAACCATAGAATATTACAATGATGAGCAAAGAAATCAATAGAATCAAAGTTGTATTAGTAGACAAGAAAAGAACCAACAAGTGGTTGGCAGAACAGCTGGACAAGGATCCAGCTACGGTATCCAAGTGGTGTACCAACTCGGCACAACCAAGTCTTGAAATGTTGATTAAGATAGCCAAACTACTTGAGGTTGAAGTGAATGAATTGCTTCGTCCTGAATCAGAACATTAATTATCAGCATTTACGATATATGTCTTTAGAACAAACATATAATCTTACGTTTACCGCTGGTGCATTGCTCATGAATGAGACGTGTGCTGTTGCCGAGGTATTCGTGGAATCTGGCTACAATTGGGAAATAACCAAAGAGCGTGCTTTCAAGGAAAACCTCATGGAGAAGGATAAGGTCTCTACCAATAAGAGATTCTTTTCCTTAGTCAAGCAACGCATCGAGGCATTGAATGAAACAGAGCTTGACATGTTGGTCTCAGGGAACAACTCTATCCGTAGATTGCTACTCCTCTTGGCCATATGTAAAGCTCATGCCCTTGTTTTTGACTTTATCTTCGTAAATGTCAGAGAGTGCTTCTTCAACATGCATGAGAAAGTGACTCATGCCAATTTCAATGAGTTCTTTAACGAGAAGAAATACATTCACCCTGAGTTAGAGTCCATTACCGACCTTACGGTAAATAAAATCCGTCAGGTGGTATTCAAGATACTTGAACAGGCCGAACTCATTGAGTCGGTTGATACAGGCATCTTGAGACGTCCTTATATACCCGAGAAGGTAGAAGAGGTTATCGTCAAGGATGATCCTAAATGGTTGGGGGTGTTTTTGTATTCAAACAACGAAATAAATAATGCCAGAAGTTTGTATGAATAACTCTATAATAGATATGGACATCCTCTTCGAAGGAGTCTATCAGAAACTGGTGTCGCCTGATTTCGCTCAGAACTTAGGTGGTGAACTTCCTTTGTTTATCCAGCAGATACCTGTCAGCAAACAATCGGAGTTGACCTATCAGGCCAACCGACTTGTGTCACGCCTTGCCAAACAAGGTAAAAAAGCTATCATCATTGACCTCTTTGACTTAAGTGTTAAGATACTTGATGAAGAGGGTGTTCTACAGACATTGCTGGAAGAGGAAAAGGAACTCGACTCGGATGCTATTTCTTCGACCTTGGATAGTATCTTGGATATAAAAGAGGTGGTAATACCTCGTATCAATGACATTATTCAAGAGGAAGTACCTGATTTTACTTTCATCACAGGTGTAGGTCGTGTGTATCCTTTCATGCGTTCACATGGCATATTGAACAACATTGAAGAACTCGCCAACGAGAGTAATCTTGTATTGTTCTTCCCTGGAGATTACAACAATCTTCAGCTCTCATTGTTCGGCATCATATCCGACGAGAATTATTATAGAGGTCATAACCTCAGCGATATTAAATGTTCCTACGATAATATATAAGCAATATGATACAGGAGTTTATCTATAAGAAAGATATCACCCGTGAGATTAACGGAGTTATCAAGGCCGATAGTACATCTGCACTATCCGAAGAAATTACCGAGTATGTAATCACCGCAGAGCAAATCCGACTGTTGCCAAGACTGTTCGATACCTTGGTTCCCCCACACAAGGCAAACTGTGTATGGATCTCGGGTGACTTTGGTAGTGGTAAGTCTCACTTGCTGAAGATTTTGTCATACGTACTTGAAAACAACTTGGTCATCGACGGTCAAAAGTGTGGTGACCTCTTTGCAGAGAAAGCCAATGACGACTTCGAACTCAAAAGGAACATTGTTACAGCATGTAAAATCCCAACCGAGAGCGTCCTGTTCAATATCCAAGAGCTTCACGACGGCTTGGGCAAGAATGTAAACGACCCTGTATTGGCCATCTTCCTGAAGGTGTTCAACAAAAAGTTTGGCTACGATGACAAAAAACCTGAGATTGCCGAAATTGAACGTTACTTCGACAATCAAGGCAAATACGAACTTCTGAAGTCAGAATACGAACGTCTTCACAAAGAGAAATGGGAAGATGCTCGTAAGGCCATTATGCTCAAGCTACATAAGTTGGCCGAGGTAGTTGCCGGTATTGAAGGTATAGATAAGGATACTGCTGAGAAAAATATCCGTGCACAGATTGCCAATTTCAAGATGGATATCGACAGTTTTGTAGCCTTGGTAAAAGACCATTTGGCCAAGCAACCACAGAACAGCCGTTTCATCTTCTTTGTCGATGAGGTGGGTCAGTTTATCGGTAAGGACGTACATCGTATGCTCTCACTCCAGACCATCGCTGAAGGCTTGACCGATAAGACTGAAGGAAGAGCCTTTATCGTAGTGACCTCACAGATGGATATGGAATCAACTGTGGGCGATTTGAACGCACAACAGTCGCATGACTTCTCTCGTATTCAAGGTCGTTTTACCACACGTATTTTCCTCACCAGTGCTAATGCCGATGAGGTAATCCAACGTCGTTTGCTTGAAAAGAAAGAAGATGCTCAAGCTATCTTATGTAAGGAATACGACAAGCAGAAGAACATCATCAAGAGTCTCTTCAACTTTGGTGACCAAAGCCAGTTCAAGAACAACTATAAGAATGATGAACAGTTTGCTCGTTGTTTCCCATTTATGGATTACCAGTTCAACCTGCTCCAGGCATCTATCATCGAACTGAGTAAGAATAATGCATTTAGCGGTAAGCAGCAATCGGTGGGTGAACGTTCCATGTTGACTATCACTCAATATGTTGCCAAGCTATATAAAGACAAGGAACTTGACCAAATCGTACAGTTCTGCGATATGTACGAGGGACTCCGTGGGGTATTGCAGACAAAAATCTCTTCAGATATCCAACAAGCAGAACGTACACTGAATGATGAATTGGCATTGAAGGTGCTCAAGGCGTTGTTCCTATTAAAATATGTCAAGGGATTCCCATCAACTCTTGACAACATCACTCGTGTCATGTTGCCTACATTGGATACAGACTTCCCTGCATACCGTAGCGATATTCAGGAAGCCCTCAGTAAACTGGTAAGACAGTCCTATATTGAAAAGGGTGCTAACGATGAGTACCACTATCAAACAAACGAGGAAAAGGACATCGAGACCGAAATCAAGAACGAGGATTTGCGTCCAGAAGCGACAAACGAAGAGTTGAAGAAAATCTTCCGTGACGAAATCTTCTCCGACTCAAAAATTAAGCTTTCAAACTACAAGATCTTCTCATATGGTAGAATGGTGGATGAAGTACTTGACGGAAGAGACTCTGACATGTTCATCCATTTCATCACTCCGTTGAATAACCTAATGAGCACAGCACACGAAAACATGTGTATGTACTCCATGCAACATGCCAACCAACTTTGTGTTGTGTTAGGTGAAGACAAGTATTTGGCAGAAGATTTGGTAATGTTCAAGAAGGCTGATAAGTGCTTGACTCGTTTGCTCTCTCGCAACGATGATGGCTATCGCCAGCAAATTATCTCCGACAAGCGAAGAGTAAACAGCCGTCGTCGTGAGGCTATCGTAAACCGCTTGATTGAGCTTTCTAAAAATGCTCGTCTCTATATCGGTGGACAGGAATTGACGGATATCAAGTCACAGGATTTGAAAAACCGCTTGACAGATGGCATGAAATGCCTTGTGGGGCAGGTTTACACCAACTTAAAGATGCTTACCATCGACTATGATGATGCTATGCTTAAGACTATTATTAATAGCTCTACCAGTGGTACTATGTTCGGCACACTCGAAGACGATGTATGCAGCATGGAGATATTCAATGAAATCTCTAAACAGAAGCGTCTGGCTGTACGTACCAAAATCAAGGATTTGGTTGACGTATTCCGTGGTGGTTCGTATGGTTGGTACGAGACTGCTATCCTCTGCATCATTGCCAAACTATATAAGATGGACAAGATCTCTTTCCGTTACAATGGTGCTCCAGTAGCTGACAGAGACATCTATATAGCATTAACCAACTCCAATCAGCAACAAAATACCATTGTTGACATTGAGGAGACTATTACTACATCACAAATTACCAAGTTGAAGGCTCTTTATAAAGAGTTCTTCAATGATGAAAGTTGTGTAGCCATCAGTGCCAAGGATGTTCATAATGCATTTATTGAGCGTATGAAGCGTGAAGTTGAAGACTTGGGTGGTATTGCCGGACGCAACCGCTTTGAGTTTGTCAAGCCACTCGACAACGTGGTTTCCTCTTTGCGTTCCATCGCCTCTATGGTATATCCAGGACTGTATCAAAGCATCAGCAAACTGGAAAATGCATTGGATGACAAGTTGGACATTGCAGACGAGATAGCATCATTTATCCGCGGTTCTCAATTTAAGATTTTTGAGAAGATTGAGACCTTGAAGAAGGGTAATCAGGCTAACTTAAGCTATGTGTCTCAAGAGAATATTGAGATTCTGAATCGCATCTACGAGAGCCCTCAGCCATGGAAAGAGATGACCAAGGCTAATGAGGCCTTAACAGTGATTGCCGAAGAGATTAAGCAACTGCAAAATGAAGCGAGAGAAGAAGTCTTGGCTAAAATCAACGAGAAACTGGACAGCCTGAAGAGCATTCCTACCTTTGCAGAGATTTCAGAATCATTGCGTAGTCAAATTACAGTATTCTTCACTGCGTTGGAGAACAAGGCTAAGGAAGAAAGATATATCGGTAACTTGAAGGCAATGCATACCGACATCGATAATGCATACAATAATAGTCTCAAGTCTATCAATAAGTGGATTGAGGAGGAAACCAACAAGAAAACCTCTCCTGCTCAAGATGACACATCGAAGCCTCAGACTCAGAAAGCAGATGCACCAAAGCGTCCTATGAAACAATTCGTTCAGAAGGCTAAAGCAATGGATGTTCACTTTGCCAAGCCGATGCTTGAGAACGAAGCCGATGTAGAAGCCTACATCAGCGAATTGAAAAAGAAGATGATGGACTATATCCATCAGAACAAAAACATTATGTTGAACTAACGCACAAAGCATGAGTAGAAGGCAAGTTTACCTGCATTATGCCATGCAAGAAGGAAGTAGATAAATATATTAACTAAAAAACATTGAAATGAAACTTCATAAAATAGAAATAAATAATTTCCATTGTTATCAGAAGGCTGAGATACCTTTCGGAAAAGAAACTACAGTCTTATTTGGAAAAAATGGTAGTGGTAAAACATCGCTTATTCAGGCTTTAGCAAATGCTCTGAGTGTTTTTTTCTCAAGCAACACGACTTGGGGCTATGAATCTTTAGCTCGTTCTGTATCTGAATTGGGAGTATCAAATATGAAAGTGCGTGAGGTTTGGCATGACAACAACATGAAGCCTGCTGATCATGTTGAGATCAAGATGACAGCAGAACTCTACGGTGAACAACTTGAGGATTGGTCTTTTTACAAGACTGCAGCAGAAAAGGCAAAGTTGCAGAATTCTTATTACAAAAAAGCGTATGTAAAATTCCGTGAACTGGTTGATCATGAAGACAAATTACCTGTTTTTGCTTATTATTCAGATCGCTTTCCGCATATTGATGACAACTTGAGTCCTACCATCAAAGAAATGATCAACAACGATGAAGATTTTGATCGTTGCTGGGGCTACTATCATTGGGATTATAAAACCTCATGTGCCATCATCTGGCAACGCCGTTTCCTACGAGTATATCAGGATTGGCTGACAGCCCGTTATGAATTGGAAATGCAGGAAGACCAGAATAGTAACGAAGCTAAAAAGTATAAAGACGAGATACAAAAACACATTGATGAGTTAGATTATATTAGGGGGTTCATACGCCGATTTACAGACAGCACTATTGATAAACTATCAGATACATCTGATACCGTCAGGATTACTAATCTGGAAATTCGTGGCGATTCGGAAAAGTACATCGTAGCTCGCTTTGCAGATGGAAGCGTTCGTAGATGGGATGAACTTCCTGCGGGTTATGAACGTATCTACAATTTGGTGTTCGATTTGGCTTACCGCTCCTTCATTCTAAATGGCACTAAAAGCGAGCCTGTAGGTGTTGTATTTATTGACGAAATGGACCTTCATCTTCATCCAAGCCTTGAACTGGATGTACTGCTTCGGTTCAAGCATGCATTTCCCAATGTGCAACTGATTGCTACGACACATTCGCCTTTGGTGTTAAGCAACTTCGAACAAGACGACAAAAACATTGTGATTAAGTTGTTGTATTCAGAGGGCAAGTATCAGCAGATAAGAATGTCGAATTTCTACGGTATGGATTATGACATGACATTATCTGCCGTTATGGAGACAGAACCTCGCAATAACTATATACGGTTTCTACAAGAAAAGTATAAACGGCTAATCAGTCGAGGAAAGGAAGAGAAGGCGAGCGAAATCCTTGAGGAAATCTGTCGCCTCATGCCAGGCACTTCGATTGATGTAATAAAGACGGAATTAAACGACTTGGCGTAATATGAGGTTCATTAACAAATTTAATCCGACAAACTCCCGTAATGGAGTGAAGGAGTCACAACAGATTTTGGATAACCATTGGAATGAACATGAAGAAAGTTATCGGAATTTGAAATATGATGTATCAAAAATGGATGGACTGCGAAAAGTTCTTCTTAATGAGCAAAAACCAGAAGGGGATGCCCATAGTTATTGCTGTTATTGCATGCGCAGGCTGTATTATGGCAATTCCGGGCATGCCAACAATGTCACGCTTGAGCACATTATTCCCAATAACATTTCAGAGCGTCAATGGGCAGAAGAAAAGGATAATTACGTTGCATACGGATTCCTTAACGAGAAGCGTGTACAGGTATGTTGTGGAGACAGACTTCATGAAGAAGGAGCCTCAAAAATCGCACACCTTCCACACCCTCATTTCGTGGCATACTATAACATTTCAGCTTCTTGCGATGGCTCTTTCTTCGAAATTCAAGAAGGTCAGGATGAGGCTACAAACGGAAATTGCTGCAATCTTAAAAGAAAGAGTGCGTTCGTTCCTCCTGTCTATTTTGATCTAAACATAAAGGAAAAAATTCAATATGACAAGAAAGGAAATATAGTCTATGACAAAAATGAGTTTGGCTCTATGCTTTTTGATGCTGAGCACCTGAATTTAATGTGCGATTTGCTTTGCTGTATTCGAAGATTGTGGTATAGAGTCTCACAATCGGCATACTCCGTGCAAAACATTGAAGACGCTTTGTCGGACCCTCACCTAAGGACAGATATTTTGGATGATGTTTTGAGTTCGGCAGACAACAAGAAAATGGCGTTCTTTTATAACAACGAAAGAGCTTGGAGTTTGTTCATTGAATATAGTTGGTTTTATCATTATTACAAAACAAAATATCCTGCATAATGGCAACAAATACATCAGCATTGAAGACATTTGCTCAGCAGACCCGATTGAAATTGCTGTCATTGATTAAAACAAAGTTGGAATTCATCCAGACTCAAGATACGGCTGAGCTTCGTGGTTATGAAACCCAGATTGCCAATCTGAAAACACAGATTCAGGCAAAGGGCAAGGACATCGTAGTGGAAGAAGTTGCCTACACTTGGTTCAACCGAGTGATGGCACTCCGCTATATGGATGCCAATGACTATTCCACTCCCAAAGTGGTAACACCTGCCATGGGACAGATGCGTCCCGAGATCTTACAGGAGGCCATGAGCGGTAGCGTGGATGAGAATCTTCGTATCAGTCCAGAGGAATTGAACTTGCCCGAAGCGAAACTCTATCGCAAGCTTTTGGTAGCCACCTGCAACCATTTGGGTTCATCCATGCCATTCCTCTTTGAGCATATCAGCGACTATACAGAGTTACTTTTGCCTGAAGACCTGCTATCAGAACAGAGCTTTGTTTCTGATATCCGTAAGGGAATGACCGACGAAGATTGCCAGAATGTAGAGATTATGGGGTGGCTTTATCAGTTCTATATCACCGACCGCAAGGCTGATGCCGAAATTAAGAAAACCAAGAAAGGTGGATTAAAGAGCGACGAACAAGCTGCTGCTACACAGCTCTTCACCCCTCACTGGGTAGTGCGCTATATGGTGGAGAACTCTTTAGGACGCACTTGGATGACACTCCATCCCGATAGTCGATTGAAGGAGGAGATGCCTTATTATATCCCTACTCCAGAGGAACAGAAAGATTCCATCCCTGAAGATATTCATTCTGTATCCGACATCAAGTTCATCGACCCATGTATGGGTAGTGGTCACGTATTGGTATATGCGTTCGATCTCTTTTGTAAGATGTACGAGGAAGAGGGTTATCAGACTCGTGAGATACCTTCGCTTATCTTGACCAACAATATTTATGGTATTGACATCGACCCTCGATGCAAGCAATTGGCTGCATTCGCACTGACGATGAAGGCTCGTGCTTATCATAGCCGATATTTGCGTAGAGCGGTAATGCCTAACACGATTGCGTTGGAAGCTATTGAGCATGATGTAATAGCTTCAACCGGTGCATGGAGCAGCAAATCCACCATGTGGCAATTCGAGTATGTGGATACCATTGGTTCATTGCTTCAGATTGACCCGAAAGAGTGTGAAAAAATTCAAGTGGAAAGCGGTTTGTTCGGCTCTCGCCAGCAACTGCTTAAGACACAGGCTGAATACTTATCACAGAAGTATCATTGTGTGGTGACCAATCCTCCATATTTGGGTAAGGGATTCTGTGATGTGTTGAAGAATTATATCCAAACACATTATCCTAATAGCAAAGCGGACACTATGGCTACATTTATGGAGCGTTGCCTTGATTATGCTCCTGCAAATGGTAAGGTTGCTATGATAAATATGCAGTCGTGGATGTTTTTATCTTCATATGAAAATTTGCGAAAAGACTTACTTGAGAAATATAACATAGATTCACTTCTTCACCTCGGTCCTCATGCCTTTGATGAAATCGGTGGTGAAATCGTACAATGTGCTACTTTTGTTTTGGCAAAACATAAACCTACAAATAATGGTGGGATTTACTATCGCTTGGTTGACGGAAAAAATTGTAGTGAAAAAGAATTTTTATTCTTGAGAAAAGAAAATGGATTCTATGGAATCAAGCAATCCAAGTTTGTGAATATACCAGGTAGTACGATTGGATATTGGGCTTCAGAAACTGTCATTAGTAATTTTAATGCAAACAGACTTTTAGATAAAGAATTAGACTGCCTTCAAGGTATTATTACAGGTAACACTAATAGATATTTGCGACTTTGGACAGAAATAAATCATCAAACATTAGCTATACATACTACAAACTTTAGTAATTCTAAGTATTGGATTTCATATACTAAAGGTGGTTCTGTACGAAAATGGTATGGCAACAATGAATTCGTTATATATTGGATTAATGGAGGTGAATATTTAGTTCGTAATAGAAGTACAAACTCAAAATATTATCTGAAACCATGCTTTACATGGACTCTTATTGGAAGTTCATGTTTCTCAACCCGATATTGTGACGATGGTTTTTTATGGGACGTATCTGGCTCTATAGGTGTCCCATACCATGACAATTGGAAAACAGTGCTAGGATTTATGAATTCTAAGTTGGTAAATCTCTACTTAAAAGTATTAAATCCGACTATTAATACAAATATAGAAGATGTGAACTCTTTACCTTTGGCTTTTTCCATTGGCTCATCTATAGAACAAGTTGAAAATTATGTGGAAACCAATATCACTCTTTCCAAACTAGACTGGGACGCTCACGAAACCTCATGGGATTTCAAGGAGAATGAATTGATTCGCTTGGTGAACAAACATAGAAGTGAGACTGGAGCAAACAACCATCCTATGGAGGCTATAATGATGATTTATCAGTCTGAATGGAATGATAAATTCAAGCAGCTTCACGCCAATGAAGAGGAACTGAACCGTCAATTTATCGAAATCTATGGTTTGCAAGACGAACTTACTCCTGACGTTCCATTGGATGAGGTGACCATTCTGCAAAAGGGTGAAATCAGCATCGAGGATGGCGAGATTATTTGGCACGAAGATATTATTATCAAGCAACTTATCAGCTACTTGGTGGGGTGCTTCATGGGTCGCTACAGCATCGACAAGCCTGGACTCATTATCGCCAGTCAGAACCAAGACCTTTCGGCATTAGGAGTAAAGGTAGAGGGTATAGAAAACGGAGCATATGGTCGCATCGAGATTGACGATGACGGTGTGGTACCTATCCTTGCCGGTGAGTACTTCCCCGATGATATGACCGTGCGTATCGAGCAAGCCATCAAGTTGATCTTCGGTGAAGAGCACTTCCAAGCTAACCTCCGCTACATAGACGAAAAGTTGGGCAAGCCATTGCGTGAGTACCTGTTCAAGGACTTCTTCAACGACCACATAGACGGAAAGATGTACCAGAAGCGTCCTATTTACTGGATGTTCTCATCCAAGATGGGCGACAAACGCAAGAAGGGTTACTTCAAGGCGTTGGTATATATGCACCGTATGGAGAGTGACACTCTGTCGAAACTCCATGCTGACTATGTAGTGCCTTACATCGACAAGATAGAACAGCAACATATCGAAGCCGAAGACCTATCTTTGCGTGACGACATCAGTCAGGCCGCCCGCAACAAGGCTCGCAAGAGTGCCGAGGAGTATGCCGACCAGATCCGTGAATTGAAAGACTTCGAGCAGGTATTGGTACAGATGGCCAGCCAGCGTCTGAGCATCGACCTCGACGATGGTGTGAGAGTAAACTATCCGAAGTTCTACCCATTGGTAGAGCCCATCAAGGGATTGGATAAAGAGTAAAAGAAACGGTTATGACAAAGGAAGAAATATACAAGTTGCTTCATAGCACAGAGACTTCGCGTGTTGAACGTACCATAAGTACGGGAGATATGGATAAATTTCAAGAGGCTATTTGTGCCTTTAGTAATGACATGTCCAATTCTCGCCAAAATGGTTATCTTATCATTGGTGCAAAGGACAATGGTGAGTTATCTGGATTGAAAGTAGATGACAATCTTTTCAAGAAGATTTCAGGTATTCGCAGTGATGGAAACATCCTGCCTATACCGATGATGACTTGTGAACGATATGAGTTGGAAGGTGGTGACATTCTTGTTGTGGAAGTACAACCTTCTTTCTCGACCCCCGTCAGATATAGAGGTAGAACATTTATTCGTATCGGTCCAAGAAGAGATATTGCTACAATTGACGAAGAAAGAATCCTTTCTGAAAAGCGCATGAGCAATATGGCAACCTTTGATGCTTCGCCTTGTTATGCAGCAACCATTGACGATGTGTATATTGATATCATTAAGAATGAGTATATTCCTAAAGCGGTTAGTGCAGAAGAGTTGCAAAATGACACCAGAAGTATAGAACAACAAATGGCTGCATTGGGGCTATACGACATGACTCACAATTGCCCGACAAATGCTTGTATTGTGCTCTTCGGTAAGAACCCCAAACGATTCCTATTTGGTGCTTACCTCCAATATGTACGCTTCAACGGATTAGATAAGGGTGCTGAAATAGACAATGAAAAGCCTTTCTACGACTGTCTGGCCAAGATGATGCCACAATTGGAAGCATTCATTGACTTTGGAGTGATGAAGACGCGCCCAGTAGCCGTTAGCACCTTAAGGGAAAAGAATCAATCCAACTATCCTGCAGATGCTCTCAGAGAGTTGGTACTGAACGCATGTATGCATAGAGACTACCAGTCCAACATGCCAACACGCTTTTACCAGTTTGCGGACCGCATTGAAATCATGAACCCAGGAGGTCTGTATGGCAAGGCACGTCCTGAGAACTTTCCAGAGGTAAATGATTACCGTAACCCAATCATTGCCCAAGCTTTGAAAGTGATGGGCTATGTAAACATGTTCAACAGAGGTGTAAGCCGTGTGAAGAGTATGATGGTTGAAAATGGAGGCAAAGAACCTGTCTTCAATGTGGATAAGATTACAGCATTTGAAGTGATAAGTTATTCGGCTATCAAACATATTGATTTGCAGGAAAGTATGGATGATTTTCCTAAGATGTTTCCTAAGATGTTTCCTAAGATGATTGAGAAGTTGATACCAAGTTATTTTCAACTTGAAGATAAACATGCTATAGAAGATATTCTCAATTGTTTGACAGAACCAAAGTCTGCCAAAGAACTTGCAAGTATAGTATCTTGCTCTGTTCGTACTGTTAAAGATAAGTATTTGGATAAGATGATTCAGGCAGAAGTTATAGCTATGACTTTACCAGAAAAACCAACAAGTAAGAAACAAAAATATAGGCTGATATTTGACAATGAGTGATTCAAATAAGATAAAGATACAGAGCATATTGAGCGACCTCTTCAATAAGCATCGCTACATCTTCTGGTATGACACGGATGGAGCCATGGAGGAGATTGTCTCAACCATCTGTATCGAGGGCATTGAAGTACTGATTTTGGATGGTAATCCATTCGGAATCAAGTACCGAATGCTGTGTGGGGAGCCGCGACCCGAACGTGGCTATCTCATCTATAGCAAGAGCGAGAAACCGGCCAATGAGGATAACTGGCTGCTCGACTTCCAAGAAGAGGGAACCATATTTGCTGCTGACATGGCATCTATCTATGCTGCTGAGTGCAACATCCCATTTGAACTGAAAGCAAGCATTGTAGAGAAGCATTTGGAGTTCTTCAAAACAGTCAAGAACCGTAGCAAATGTGCCACGATGGTACATTCTCGTATGAGTGCAAAGGATATTATTGATGTGATGCTTTCTATCACTACCGGATGTGCTATGCCGACCTATGATCAGCTGACCTTTGTATTGGCTAACGAATGTATAAACGAAGAGTCTGAAATGCTGAACCGATTGGAGAAATACAATCTGGATGGATACTATTGGCAGATGGTGAAAGAGGCATTCGGGTATGACAAGGGTAACAACCTAAAGAGTCTGATACTCTTGCTCTTCCAAGATGAGTTGAACAGCATCATCGGTCATGGTACGCTCACCAATGAAGCCCATATCTTCATGCATGACTGGCGTGACAGTCGTCAGTATGGAGAGATGTACAAAAAGTGGGCAGAGCAGTTGGAAACAGAACTCAACATCATGCACCAGATTCAAGCTGAGTCTCTTGACAAGTTGGTACGCATAGAAACCTTCCCCTGTGTTGATAAGGTGATAGCCTTGCATCTCCAAAAAGAGGTAAATAATGGCACCATACAGGCTGAGAAGGTGGAAGCGATTGTCGATAGCCGTCGTAACAAACTGTTCTCTGACACAGCACAGCATACGATGTTAGCTTTATTGGAAGCCAGACGATTGTTCGAGGATATAGAGGTGAAGATGAATGGCTTGAACATCAACACAGCAGAAGAGGGTTTCAAGCTATATATCAACGAACTGCATACCATAGACCAGCATTATCGTCACTATTTTAGAGAGGCAAATCTCGCCGAGAGCAATAACCTCCTTGCTGATATTACTCCAAAGGTGGAACAGGTGTACACCAATAAGTTTTTAAGCGAACTGGTTAAGAAATGGCAACCTTTGGTGGATGCTATGGATAGATGGAGTATGGAAGGTATCTATTCGCAACGAAGTTTCTACAATATACATATCCATCCATTGACCTCGAAAGGAAAGAGAACATTCGTCATTATCAGTGACGCATTGCGCTATGAGACAATGAAAGAGCTTCAACAACGCATTGCCCATGAGAACCGCATGGAGTGTACGATGAAAGACCCGATGCTTGGAGTACAACCCTCGTTTACTCAGTTAGGTATGGCGGCACTCCTTCCCCATCGAGAACTCTCATTCGACAAGCAGTCTGAAGAAGTTTTTGCAGATGGCCGAAGCACCAAAGGCACTGACAACAGGACAAAGGTTCTGCAAAATACCGTAGCCAAGAGTATAGCCATCAAAGCAGATGATTTGTTGGCAATTCCTAATGGAAAGAACTGGGTGAAGGATTATGACCTTGTATATATCTACAGCAACACGATAGATAAGGTAGGTGATGCAGTGGCTACCGAGAAGAATGTGTTCAAAGCCACAGAAGATGAGATGAACAAACTACTTAGAGTAGTACGCTACATCCGTGATGCAAATGGTGCCAATATCTTCATCACCGCTGACCATGGTTATATCTACCAGAATGAGACCTTGGATGAAAGTGACTTTACCGACTTCAAGGCACAAGGAGGCACTTGCTTCATTGAGAACAGACGTTTCGTCATTGGAACTGGTCTGTGGGATGGTAATGGTGCTAAATCTTGGAAGAGTGAACATGTAGGTGTTAAGGCAGGTGTTGATATTCAGATATGTAAAGGTATCAACCGTATCCGCAAACAGGGTTCAGGCAGTCGATTTATCCATGGTGGAAGTATGCCACAAGAGATTGTCATTCCTGTACTACATGTAAACATCAAGAAGACCAAGGATGTAAGCAATGTAGATGTGGATATACTCGGCAAGCAAAGCAATATCACTACCGCCAGTCTGTCTGTAAAATTCTATCAGGTGGATGTGGCAACGGAAAAGACCAAAGGCGTGACATTACGCATGGGATTTTACGATGGTACTGGAAATATTATCTCAGACTCAGTAGTGATGACATTCGATAGTGCAAGCAACGACTCTCAGCAGAGAGAGCAGAAACATACCTTCAGATTCAAGAATATGATTTCAAAATTGAATGGTCAGGAGGTAACCTTACGTATGGAACGACAGATAGAGAATACCGATCAGTACGCTCCCTACAAGGAAGAGACATACAAAGTAAAAGTTATGTTTGAAGCAGAATGGTAGTTATGGATACACTCGATAGCAAATTGAATGAATTCTATGCCGGAAAGGTGGTCCGAAAGGATTTGACCAAAAGCATTAAGGAAGGAGCCAATGTACCCAGCTATGTATTGGAGTACTTGTTGGGCATGTATTGTGCTACCGACAATGAAGAAGATATAGAACGTGGTGTGGCTATGGTGAAGCAGGTATTGGCCAATAACTTTGTTCGCCCTGATGAAGCAGAAAAGATAAAGTCCAAGATTCGTGAACGTGGTCAGTACAAAATCATCGACAAGGTATCGGCCCAACTGAATGAACGAAACGACTGTTACGAAGGTCAGATCTTCAACATCAATATCAGCCGTCTTCATATTGATGACAGCTACATCAAGAAATATGAAAAGTTGCTTTGTGGTGGTATATGGTGCATCATAGATATGGAATATAACTATGATGAGAATACGAAAAGTAGTCCATTTCAGATTGTAAGCCTGAAACCCATTCAGATGCCAGCAACGGATCTTGATGAATATATCGACAACAGAAAGCACTTCACGCTTGATGAGTGGATAGAGGTTATCTGTAGAAGTGTGGGTATGGAGCCAGCTAATCTGGACGAGCAGACAAGATGGCACTTAGTCGCACGTATGATACCATTTGTGGAGAATAACTACAACATCTGCGAATTGGGGCCTCGTGGTACGGGTAAGTCATACGTATACGATGAATTGTCGCCCTATTCCATACTTATCTCTGGCGGACAAACTACGGTGGCAAACCTTTTCTATAATATGGGACGTCGTACGGTGGGTTTGGTTGGAACATGGGATGTGGTTGCTTTTGACGAGGTGGCTGGTATCAACATGAAAGATAAAGATGGCATTCAGATTATGAAAGGCTATATGGCCAACGGTTCATTCAGCCGTGGCAAGGAAAGCATCAATGCCAACGCCTCCATGGTGTTTGTTGGTAACATCAACGGTAGTATAGAGAATTTGGTTAAGGTAAGTCACTTGCTCTCTCCTTTCCCTAAAGATATGATAGATACTGCTTTCTTTGACCGATTCCATCACTATCTGCCTGGTTGGGAGATACCGAAAATGAGACCCGAATACTTCACCGATGCCTACGGATTCATTTCAGATTATTTCTCGGAATGCTTGCGTGAGATGCGTAAACGAAGCTTCAGTGATGCCATTCAGAAATACTTCAGACTGGGTAAAGACCTCAATCAGCGAGACGTTATTGCCGTGAAGAAAACAGTAAGCGGACTCTTGAAGTTGCTCTTCCCGGATGGAAGCTTCGGAAAAGAAGATGTACGATTGTGTCTGGAATATGCATTGGTAGGTCGTAGAAGAATAAAGGAACAATTGAAGAAAATCGGTGGTCTGGAGTTCTATGATGTACACTTCAGCTACATCGACTTAGAAGATGAAGAGGAACGTTATGTAAGCACACCAGAAAATGGTGGCTCTGCCCTGATTCCTGAAGGTGATTTACAGGCAGGTTCACTTTACAGCATAGCCCATCAGCCTAATGATGGTAATCTCGGCTTGGTGCGTTTGGATCTTCAAGTGATGCCGGGCAATGGTAAGTTCACACACACTGGCTTTGGTGGCGGTAGCAAGATAAGTGATGAACTGAAAGAAGCTGTCAACTATTGCCGTTCCAACTTAGGAAGAATATCTCAGAGTGCAAAGTTCTCTGATTGTGAACTACACATGAAGGCCACAGACATCAACGGCATAGGTACGCTTGAAGGCTTGGAATTAGGTGTATTCATTTCCCTTGTCTCTGGTATTACTGGCAGAAGCATTCAGCCTCAGATGTGCGTGCTTGGCTCAATGAGCATTGGAGGGACGATCATCCCAACAAGTGACCTTGCAGGCGCATTGCAGATTGCTCATGATGCAGGAGCTAAACGAATCTTGATACCTGTAGCAGATATGATGCAATATTCAAAAGTTCCAGCTGATCTAATTTCAAAGTTCAGTCTGGAAGTTTATTCAGACCCTGTAGATGCTGCATTTAAGGCATTAGGGATAAAGTAATTATTATGAGAAATACGGAAGATATAATCTGTATGTGTAATCCTGTATTACGTAAATACACTTGTGGTGACAGAAGCTTCGAGTTTTATGAGGCTTCTGTGATTGCACGTCCATACGTTATAAAAGCAACCATAGGTGAGCATGATTATCGTAGTTGTGAAGGATGCCAAAATAACAGACAGAAAATAGAAGATTCACTTAAAGATAGAGAAAGAAAGTTTCCTCTTTGTTGTAATTATCATAAAAGGTTACTTGGCATAAAAGGCTTTGATGCGTCGCTTTATAAAACGTCTGCAAGCATGTGCGCAGACAAGGTCATATTCTCATATCAGCACATTCTCAATAATCAGAATTCCAATACATGGCAGAATGATATAGAGCAATACTTGAACTATGTTGTTGATAGTTTTGGGTGTTTCCCTGAGGGTTTTGGCGAACCCTTATTCCTATCCGACTTTCTTAGATATTTAGTTCAGCTTATTGACAATAATACAGATATTAGGAAGGAAGTTAAGGAATGTGTCCATTCTTACATTCAACAAATTTATAAACCAAGAGTCAAGGGAGATCCTATTAGATTATTGTTTGATACATACAACCGCTGGTTAAAGCTATTTCCTTTTAATATCAGTGTTTTCAGCGACCTACGTGAAACATATGCAAACAGAACACCATTGCTAATCACTCAAAAAAGAACGAATCCATATTCTACTATAGTAAGGTTTAATCTGATTACTCCCGAAGAGTTGATCGAGTTCCTCTGTGGTATAACGAAAAAACTATTCGAAGACGTCTCCGCTAGCATAATGAGCAAGATAGAACCTATCTATGCATATTATTATAAAGAATTAATCCAACAACAAATGATTGTTGAATCTCATCTTCTTTCTACTTCGGTTTCCTTATCATATACGAAGATAATTAAGAAATGGTTATCAAGTCAGATTCACTTTACCAAAGAACTGATGTCAATTGAAGATCAAACAAAAACTTATGGCCCTGATTTATACATATGTGATTCATATAAAGAATCATTGCGTAGAGTGAAGATGTTCAAGTCTCGAATAGAGAATAATGGTTTGGCTCGGATGTTAAAGAATAATCAAACAGAGAATCAGCTACAAGATATGCTTCAACTATCTTTCGACAATACCAATTATTCCGTTGATCGTGAAGTAAATAATGGAAGAGGTCCAGCAGACTTCAAGGTTTCTCGGGGATCTCATGATTGTACAATTATTGAAACTAAGCTTGCAAAAAGTTCAAAACTAAAACAGAATCTAAAAAGCCAAGTGGATATCTATTGCAACGCAAACAATACGCATAAATCTATAACACTTATTGCATATTTTTGTGATAAAGAAAAGCAGAAAGCTAATAGGGTTCTTAGAGAATTAGGGCTAAGCAAGAAGGAAAACTACATTTTAATTAATTGTGAATACGATCTTCCTAGCGCATCAAATGTGAAGTAGATTGTTATTGTGTTTGATACAACTTAGAAGCAGAAACGCAATATGGTATCTATTCATGACGACAACACTCGCAAAGCAAAATATTCACGGCTTCAGATAATCTTGGAGTAAGCGAATCTACTATAAAAAGGGCGATAAATGACCTTAAAGGAATGGGGCTAATAAATTCCGAGCGATCAAAGATAAAAGGCGAATGGCAATTGATTGAAAAGGATTAATTGTCCACATAATCCTCCACCCAGCTTGCTGATTCTAGTGTACACTCCACCCGTGTGATTTATCACTTCGGGGAATTAGGCTACCCCACTATGTTTTTGTGTGGATAACGGGCAAGCCCGTGAGGTGAAAATGGAGAAGAAAAAAGAAAGCCGCATAGCCACTTGTTTGAGGTGGTGCAATGCGGCTTTCCTTATGCATTGTCGTAAGGGTTATCCCCAAACATGGAAGAGCTTTTTGTCAAGGTTGCGGGTGACAAACTCTATGGGAAGCTTGGCATAGAGTTCGGTTGTTCTGATGGAGGAATGTCCCATCATTACCTGCAATACTTCCTTAGGGATTCCTTCGCCTAAACTGATGGTGCAAGCAAAGGTGTGGCGGGCCACATGGGTGGTCAAAGGAAAACTGCAACCGAGAGCCAAACCGACACCTTTCAGGAATTGGTTGTACTTTTGGTTGGAAGTGATGTGAAGTTTGTAGTCGTTCCGTTCCAAAATCTTTTGGGTATAGGGAAGGACTGGGGTGATGAATTCCTCTCCTGTTTTCATTCGATGCCCATCAATGTAAGCATGCCCATCTACCGTGATGATGTGCTGGGTATAGTCGAACGACTTGGCATCGCTATATGCCATGCCCGTAAAGATTTGGAAGAGGAAGAAATCAAGGTATTTATTGGCTACTCTGTCTGATGACTCTTCACGAATGGCAATCAACCGTTTTATCTGGTCTTTGGTGAGATGTGGACGTTTGCCCTTCTCGCCACGTTTGTCTTGGAAGCGGTTGTATGGATTATCTTTGATGAGTCCCAAACGAAAGGCTTCGCTGACGTAACTTTTGAATCGTTTGTGATAATTGTGGATGGCTGCCTGACTACGTTCAATGAGCTTGCCTGTAGATGTGTAAGTCTCTTCTTCACGAATGAACATATCAAATTCATAGATGTGAGTAAGGGTTACATCATCAAATGTTTTGAATTTGCCGAAACGCTGAAGGGCTTTATAAGTGGTCAAATGTCCCTTGCGCGTCCCTTCCCTCATTTTACGGGATTGGATACGCTCGCGCATCCATGCCATGAAGTTGCGTCGATTACCGCCGTCTGATGATAGATAGGTTTTGAATTGTTGGGTGGTCATGTCGTCACCATTCACTTCCATAGCAATGATGATACGTTCAAACTCCGTTATCTTCTTTTGAATCTGTTCGTTGAAAATGGTTGCTTTGGGATGGTTGACGACCATGCCATCCTTCCATTGAGTGATATTCAGAAAGATACCGATTGAAAAGTAGAAACGTTCACGACCCAGACAGACAACGATTTCTACGGCTGCACAAGTGGTATCACTTGCTTGTTTTCGTCTGTTGAAAACTGTTCGAACTCTATTGTTCATAGTGTAACACATTTGTGAGAAGTGTAACACAACTGCTGTAACACAAAAACCGTCCTAAAGTGGCTTTTTATGTCCAACGGTGTCACCTTTTCTCTTTTTTTTATTGGTGCCACACTTTAAGTGAAAAACCTGATTCTGATTGCTAACCTTTTGATAGTCAAAGGCGATGAGGAGTTTGGAAAAAGAAAGGGACTTTTTCAAGTCCCTTCTTTCAGTGATCCGCTTGGGGCTCGAACCCAAGACCCCAACATTAAAAGTGTTGTGCTCTACCTGCTGAGCTAGCGAATCAGACCTTATTGCTGTTAAGCGGGTGCAAAGATAGGCACTTTTGTTTAAAAAACAAATGGATTAAGGGAAAAAGTTTTGAGAACGACTTCTGCTTTTACTCTTCTTGTTGATTATCAGTCTGTTCAAACTTGTGAATTTTTTCTCTGTTTATGATGAAACGTTGATAGTAGGAGAGCATAAGGGTGGTAAGCGGAAGTGCTATAATCATACCCAGCATCCCCATCAATGACCCCCAAATCGATAAAGACAGTAAGATGATGGCAGGATTCAGGCCCGTAATCTTCCCCATGACACGCGGTACGATGAATCCGTCTTGAATGGCTTGTACTATGATGAATACCGCAAGGGCCGATGCAATGATAATCCAGAAGTTTCCTCCCGTATCCGCTGCTTTCAGTATGGCCAGCACGATGGTAGGTATAAAGCCGATAATCTGCAAATAAGGAACTAGGTTTAAAGCGCCGATGAACAAGCCGAGTCCAATGGCCAGTGGGAAATCAATAATCAGAAAGCCTATACTGAACAGAATACCGACACACAATGCCACGAATGCTTGTCCGCGGAAGTATCTGTTCATGCCGTCTTTCACATCGTTCATTACATTGATTACGAAGGGCCGGTATTTCTGTGGTACCAGGTGGGTCCACCCTTCGGAAATGCTTTCGTAATCCAGCAATATGAAAACTATATAGAGAAGAATGAGGAAGAAAGTGAAGAAACTGAACAGCAGATTGACGGATTCTGACAACAAGGACCAGAGCCGGGGAACGGTTTCCTTGATGGCGTTCAGCATATTCTCTTCCTTGAACAATTGGGTGACAAACTGGGTGTCTATGTTCTCACGAAGGAATTCAGAGAGTGTTTTGGGCACATTGCCGTCGTGGGTTCCGTTGGAAAAGTAGTCTATTACCAAATCTTTTACCCTGACGAATTCGTCCATCATGGGAGGCACAAGCAGATAGAAGGCGGTTCCTCCTACAATCAGAATACTGAATAAGGCGCAGAAGATGGATATGACCCGGTTCTTGAGCCTTAATCTGTACTGGAAGAAGGTGACCAGGGGGTATATCAGATAGGCAATGAGCCATGCGATGAAGAATGGCAGCAATACGCCGCTTAGACGCTTGAAGAGCATAAGGATGCCGATAATAATGACACCGAGTATGACACCGCGGATAAAACTGTCGAATGTAATCTTTTTGCGTTCCATAATGCTCTGTTTTTTGTATTCGTTAATGACCGCTTTCCTTTTGGTCGGCTTGGATGGCTTGCTGATAGCACTCTCGGCATAGCGGTTCGTACTCTTCGGTTTCTCCCAGCAGTACTTGTTTGTCGTTCTTGACGGTACGGTGGGAGAACGAGGCAAGTTGACCACATTTCACACAGATGGCATGTACTTTGGAAACTTCGTCTGCAATGGCACACAGTCCCGGCATAGGGCCGAATGGAATACCGCGGAAGTCCATATCCAGTCCGGCTACAATGACGCGTATACCATTGTTGGCAAGCTGGTTGCATACATCAATCAGGCCGCTGTCAAAGAACTGGGCTTCGTCAATGCCCACTACATCTATCTCTGAAGTGAACAGCAGAATACTGGCAGATGAATCGATGGGAGTGGAGGCTATGGAATGACTGTCATGCGATACTACATCGGCTTCGGAATAACGGGTGTCTATGGCAGGCTTGAATATCTCTACGCGTTGTTTGGCAAACTTTGCCCGTTTCAGTCTCCTTATCAGCTCTTCGGTTTTGCCGGAGAACATGGAACCGCAAATGACCTCAATTCTTCCCCTGCGTTTGGTTTCCTGTATATGATCTTCTGAGAATAATACCATGCTTTCGAGTGTTATATTTAAGCGCAAAAGTAACACTTTTGTTTGCTTTCCGATATTTTTTCATTATTTATTTCTACATTTGTAGCGTTAACACGGACTGTGTAAAGGATATGCAAACCCTATTAAACGACATAGAATTAGATATTCAGGAATTGAAATGTTTGATGCAGGCCATTTCAAGTGATGCCAATCCGACATTGAAGATTGTGGCAAAACGGAATATCCAGCAGATGAAGGCACGCTTGGAGGCGTTGCAAGAACTGCTTGAGGAGGCGCCAACGGCTGTTGTGTCGCCCCTGGAGGAACCCCCTGCTGTTACTACTCCTTTGACCGAATCGGTTTCTCCGGTCGAATCGGTTATTCCTGATACAGTGAAGATGGTATGTGAGGAACCGGAAACAGTTCCTATTTTGGCAGAACGCATCAAGCCTGCCAAGGATTTGAAACATGCCATCAGTCTGAACGATTCATTCCGTTTTGTCCGCGAACTGTTCGCAGGCGATGCTGCACGGATGAATGAAGTGGTACGACGTTTGGGTGAGGCCCCTTCTTTGGACAAGGCTATGGATATTTTCGTTTCGGAAGTGCAGCCGGATGAAGAGAATGAAGCCGCTGTCGATTTTATGGAACTCCTCAAAAAATATTTCAGCTAAACAACCGATAAGTATGGGAAAACTTTATGTAGTGCCTACCCCGGTAGGGAATTTGGAAGATATGACATTCCGTGCTATCCGGATTCTGAAAGAAGTGGATTTAATATTGGCTGAGGATACACGTACTTCCGGCATATTGCTGAAACACTTCGAAATAAAGAATGTGATGCAATCTCACCATAAATTTAATGAACATAAAACGGTTGAAAGTGTTGTTAATAGAATAAAGGGGGGAGAAACTGTAGCTTTGATTTCGGATGCAGGTACACCGGGTATATCCGACCCGGGCTTTCTGGTGGTCAGAGAGTGTGTGCGCAACGGCATCGAAGTGCAATGCCTGCCGGGAGCGACAGCTTTTGTGCCGGCATTAGTGGCTTCCGGATTGCCGAATGAGAAGTTCTGTTTTGAAGGTTTTCTTCCACAGAAGAAAGGAAGGATGACTCGCCTGAAGGCATTGGCCGGGGAGCGTCGTACCATGGTGTTCTATGAGTCTCCCCACAGATTGGTAAAAGCTTTGGCGCAGTTTACCGAACATTTCGGTGCCGGACGTCAGGCATCTGTTTCGCGGGAAATTTCAAAGGTGCACGAAGAAACGGTGCGTGGAACGCTTACAGAATTAATAGAACATTTCACGGCGAACGAACCGCGCGGTGAAATTGTGATTGTAGTAGCAGGAATAGACGATTAAATAACTTCATTAACCAAACGTAAAACGAAAGCGTATGAAAAAGTTAGCAGTTTTAATTGTATGCGCGGCTGTAATGGCTTCGTGTGACAGTTTCTCTGGTGGCAGTAAGAACCAGCTGAAAGCTGAAAATGATTCTTTATTGATGGAACTGACTCAGCGTAATGCTGAATTAGACGAGATGATGGGTACTTTCAATGATATTTCAGAGGGATTCCGCCAGATTAATGCGGCGGAGAGCCGTGTGGATTTGCAACGTGGCGCTGTGGCAGAAGGCTCTTTGAATGCCAAGCAGCAGATTGCGTCGGACATTGAATTTATCCGTAAACAGATGGAAGAGAACAAGGAGCAGATTGCCAAACTGCAATCTATGTTGAAGAACAGCAAAAACAACTCTGTTCAGTTGAAGAGAGCTGTAGAATCTTTGACTCAGGAGTTGGTGGCAAAGACTCAGCGTATTGAAGAATTGCAGGCTGAGCTGGCTTCCAAGAATATCCGTATCCAGGAACTGGATGCTGCCGTGACCGGCTTGTCTAGTGAGAAGGAGGAATTGACTGCCGAAAATGAGGCGAAGGCCAAAACCGTTGCCGAGCAAGATAAGGCACTTAACACAGCTTGGTTTGTGTTTGGCACAAAGAAGGAGCTGAAAGACCAGAAGATATTGACAAATACCGGGCTTTTCAAAAAAGGCCAGCTGCTGAAAGATTCTGATATCAACAAGGACTACTTTACACAAGTGGATATCCGTACGACAAAAGAGATTAAACTATACTCCAAAGATGCTGATATCTTGACCACTCATCCTGCTGGCTCTTATGCGTTGGAGAAAGATGATAAAGGACAGCTGACTTTGAAGATTACAAATCCGAAAGACTTCTGGAGTGTGTCCAAGTATTTGGTAATCCAAGTAAAATAACACTGTTATAAGATTGATACAGAACGGACGCAGGTTATTGGAATTGATAATCTGCGTCTATTTTTATATATACCTTTCCTTTAAGTTATGGCATCTCAATATAAAAACCTCTTTTTTGATCTGGACGATACGCTTTGGGCATTTTCCCTTAATGCACGTGATACATTCGAAGAAATGTATCACAAGTATGACTATGGTCGTTTCTTTCGCTCTTTCCTGCATTTCTATACTCTTTATCAGCATCGTAATACAGAACTGTGGGAAGAATACGGTAGAGGGCAGGTCAGTAAGGAAGAGTTGAACCGCCAGCGTTTCCTATATCCTCTGGAGGCAGTAGGGGCGAGGGATGTTGCTTTGGCTGAGGCTTTTTCTGATGATTTCTTTTCGGTCATTCCCACAAAAAATCGGCTGATGCCGCATGCTTATGAGGTGCTGGAATATTTGGCGGGGAAATATAACCTCTATATCCTTTCCAATGGTTTCCAAGAACTGCAATGTCATAAGATGCGTTCGGCAGGTATCGACCGCTTTTTTAAGAAGATTGTTCTCTCTGATGACATCGGTATCTTGAAGCCCTGGCCCGAAATCTTTCATTTTGCACTTTCTGCCACACAATCCGAGGTGTGTGATTCTTTGATGATAGGCGATAGTTGGGAGAATGATGTGGCAGGAGCCAAAGGAGTGGGTATGCACCAAGTGTTTTATAATGTAACGGGGAAGGAAGAACTGCCTTTCCAACCGACTTATCATATCAGTAATCTGAAAGAATTGATGCAGATTCTGTGACATTGAAATTTTTAGTTGTACTTTTGTCTACAGAAACGTATATTATACAGCTATGGACACAATCTTACCTTTCGCTTTACTTTGTTTTACCTCCTTCTTTACGTTGACAAACCCTCTTGGCACCATGCCGGTGTTTTTGACCATGACGCATGGAATGACGGACCGTGAACGGCAGTCGGTAGTATCGCGCGCCACTCTGGTTGCCTTTATTACGATTATGGTTTTTACGTTTGCGGGACAGTTTCTCTTTAAATTCTTCGGTATCTCTACCAATGGCTTCCGTATTGCCGGTGGAGTTATTATCTTTAAGATTGGCTTCGATATGCTGCAAGCCCGTTATACTCCAATGAAGCTGAAAGACGAGGAAATCAAGACTTATGCCGATGATATTTCCATTACTCCTCTTGGAATTCCGATGCTTTGTGGTCCAGGTGCCATAGCCAATGCCATTGTGCTGATGCAGGATGCCCATACCATTCAGATGAAAGGAGTTCTTATAGGAATGATTGCCTTTATTTATCTGATTACCTTTTTCATATTGCGTGCTTCCACACGGCTGGTCAAAATCTTGGGTGAGACGGGAAATAATGTGATGATGCGTCTGATGGGGCTTATTCTGATGGTTATTGCCGTTGAGTGTTTTGTCAGCGGAGTGAAACCGATATTGGTGGATATATTGAAAGAAGGAGGCATACCATCACTGGCACACCTCCTCTAAACACTTTATTTATAAAAACACATTGGGAAAATTCCCAAGTTTCTTTAGGCTACTATTGATTAATAGCCTGGATTTTGTTCTATGTTCGGATTGGCATTGATTTCACCTACGGGAATCAATGGGAGCGCTTTCTTGGAATCTCGATTGAATGTACGCGCTTCTTCGCTCAATACGTCGTGCCATCCTCTGGCATTAACGTCCGTGTAGCGTGTAACAGTTTCACCTCGGCGCATAACATCGAAATAGCGCTGTCCCTCACCTACAAGTTCCTTGCGGCGTTCAATGTAGATGCGGTCTAATGTGATATTTCCGCTGGTTACTTGTTTGCTTTCATCCGTTGTACGGTTGGAGATGATATCATTCAGCAAGTTGGCAGCCTTGTTCTTGTCTCCGGCTTGGAAAGCTGCTTCTGCTGCTGACAAGTAAACTTCTGACAAGCGTAGCAATGGGACATTGGAGTAACGTACATCTCCGTTTACAGCAGGCATTTTGTTGATGTAAACTTTGCGTTTGTCAAATCCTCCTGCTGCCGCAGCCAATAAAATGTCGTTACGGATGTCTGCCGGGTCGGATGTAAGCATGTCAGAGAAGTCTTTTGTGACAATTACATCTCCATATCCGGGAGAAGCGCCAGCCTTGTCGGCATATAAATAGGCAATACCTTCACGGTCTGTCCAGTCAGTATTGTTGTTGATGGAAATCTCGAACATGATTTCTTTTGAATGATTGGCATCACTTTTGCTCCATGCTGCAACATATTCTGACGGTTCCCAAAGTTTGTAAGACGAGTTTGATATGATGTCTTCTGCTACGGATAGAGCCTTGCTCCATTCGCCTTTTGTCATATATACACGTACCTGCAAGGCTTTGGCAGCCCAAAGGTTGACATAACCCACTTCATTGGTTTTGGGCAGTGCATTTGAGTTGATTGCATCTGTCAAATCTTTTTCAATACTCTCATAACATTGAGCTACCGTGCTGCGGCTTGGCTTTTCTGTCGATTCTAGTGGGGAGGTAGCGATGGGCACACCGAGTGAGCTGCCTTGATCTACCGTATAAGGTTTACCGTAGATACGTGTAAGGTCAAACAGTGCCATGGCGCGCAGAACTTTTGCTTCTGCATCATATTGGTCAATAGTGGCTTTTGCCTCTGCCGCATCGGTCAAGTTGCCACTTTCTGCTGCCTGAATCAGACGGTTGGCGCGTGCAATGACTACATAAGGCATCTGCCATACGGCTGTTGAGGTGGTGAAATTGTCTGCAGTTGTATATTCCATATAGTAGTAGAAGTTTGCTCTTCCGCTTCCCCCGTTATATTCATATTGGATATCTTCCCCTCTCATGTCACCGTATACGAACATGAGGCGTCCATAATAATTAATCAGGCTACTGTTACCTTTAACGGCAGCATAAAGTCCCGTCCGCACATTGGCCAAATCATCGCTGTTCTTGATTGCGGTTTCAGCATCTATTCCGTCTGCGGGTGACTGATCCAGCCAACTGTTGAGGCATGATGAAGTGCTGACTGCCATAGCTGCGCAAAGCGTTGCTGTGTATAATGTCTTTAATATTTTCATTTTCGTATCTTTATTAGTTAGAAATTCAATTCTATTCCGAATGTATATGTTCTCAATGCCGGAGTCTCAAATGTGCATAGTCCGTCTACACGCATTTCCGGATCTACAAATAAGTCTTTAGACTTCCATGTAAGCAGGTTGGAACCAGAGAAGTAGATTCTGGCTTTGCTGAGCCCAAGCTTGCTGATATAGTTTTGCGGAATGCTTACACCTAATGTGAGGTTCTTCAGACGTAGATAATCAGTAGGCATCAGCCAGCGTGAAGACAGTGAAGCAGCGCTTCCATATTCAAATTTAGGCAATGTGGCATTCGTGTCGCCCGGGCCTGTCCACATCTTTGAGATGTCATAGTATGTCGGTACGGCACCACCGTATAGATATGAACCGCCATTGGAGTGCTGCCAAGTGGAGTAGTCAAAAGCATCCCCACCCAATGAATAAGTGAAAGTGAAGCCCAAGTCGATAAACTTCCATTTGAGGTTGTTGGTAAGACCGCCTTCTATACTAGCTTGATGCTTGCCTACAATAGTTTTGTTGGCTTCAGAGATATTTGTAGTTGTCTTGCGGGCATTCTCTGTTCCGTCATTCAGATAGAACATTTCTTTACCGGTCTCTGCGTCGACTCCGGCGTATTCATAAACATAGTATGAATAGTAAGGTTCGCCTACACGGTGAATCAGCGGTCCTGATACGATTTCATTCTGCTGGCCATCCAATTTGGTCAGTTTGTTGCTGTTGTGTGCCATGTTCAGAGAAGTGGTCCACGTGAAATCCTTGTTTCTGAAATTGGTTGATGTAATGGTCAACTCAAAACCGGAGTTCTTCAGTGAACCGATGTTTTGCGGGGTGGTATACCCATAATTGCCATCATAATATCCGCCGACTTGTGATACGGGGAGGTCATATATAAGGTCGCTGGTTTTACGCTGATAGTAGTCGAATGTTACAGAGATACGGTCGATGAATGAAAGGTCGAGACCGATATTCCATGTTTTGTTCTTTTCCCATTTCAGGTCCGGGTTTGCAATTCCGACGATGGACATTCCTGACTGTCCATTGTATATGATTCCGTATTTATAAAGATTCATATAAGCGTAATAGTCTGATGGTTGCGTTCCGTTTACACCGTATGACACACGGAGCTTTCCATCTGTCAATACACTCTTGACAGGATTCAGGAAACTTTCGTCTATGAATCTCCATGCTCCGGAAACCGACCAGAAACTTCCCCAACGGTTTTCTCTTGCCAGACGTGAACTTCCGTCGGTACGATAGCTGAGACCGAGATAATATCTGTCTGCGTAGTTATAATTGGCACGTCCGAGGAACGAAGTCATGCGATAGCTCTGTCTGTTGGTTTCGGCACTTGTTGAACCGGCATTTGTCAATTCGTACAAATCACCCGGATAGTCTTGGCCTGCCATGTAGTTGAAAGCATATTCCGTATCTTGTGTTTCAAAACCAAGCAGGGCGTCAATATTGTGCAGACCGAAAGAGTTGATGTAAGAGAGCTGGGTTTGTGTATTCAGCTGGTCATTACGATTGACGATACGCTGCATGACACCACCGGGGGCACCATTGTTTGAGTGTCTGTCCCAAAGAACGTCATTGGTTCCTTGTGCGTAATCATAAGCAATCTTTTCACTTAAATTCAACTTGTCCCAAATATTGTAGGTCAACTTGATTGTATTGAATGCCTTCATCAGGGTATAAACGTCAGAGCTGTGTTCTCTTTCATACAAAGGATTGACTCCAAATACGCCGCAACCATTGTTTAATGTGCCGTCTTCATTATAAGGGGTTGATGAGGGGCTTTGGAAGAATGCGTAATTGGCCACAGGTCCATCATAGGAGGTAGCTTCATTAGTTTTGTTTTGTCTTACTTTTGAGAATTGGCTTGTAACCTGAACTTCAAAGTCTCCAAACTTATGAGTGAGGTTTGCATTACCAGTGAAACGTTCCAGACCTTGTTTGTAAATGATACCTTCCTGATTGGTATAAGCAGCTGAGGTGTAGAACTTGGTACGGTCGTTACCGCCAGATACGCTCAACTGGTAGTTCTGATGAGAACCGTTACGGAAAAGCAGGTCTTTCCAATCCGTCCATCCGGTTGAGGGTTTTGAAGCAAAGTCCTCGATGTTCTGGTCTGCAAAAGTTGCGGCATCTGCATCGGACATGTTTCCGGTGTATAACCCGTAATTCTTGAGACCGGTCCATAAGAGTTCGCGGCGCGAGTCACCGTCGAGCATAGGACGATAATCTATTGCCATGTTTGAGAAACCCCAGTCGGAACGGAAACTTACATTTGTTTTGCCTTGTTTTCCGCTTTTCGTCGTAATGACCACAACACCGTTAGCAGCACGCGAGCCGTAAAGAGAGGCAGCAGCCGCATCTTTGATAACTGTGATAGACTCGATGTCATTGGTATTGAGTGAAGACAAAATATCAGTTCCTGCATCACTATAAGTGAACTCGGATAAGTCTCCACTTGTGACCGGTGTTCCGTCAATAACATAAAGCGGATTGTTTCCGGCATTGATGGAACCCATACCACGTACACGGATACTGCTTACAGAACCCGGATTACTTGAACTTGAGCCAAAAGTAACACCAGCGACATTACCAGAAAGTTTGTCGGCAACAGAAAGAACAGGTACATCTTCCAAGGTGGAAGTGTTTACAGTAGAAGCAGCTCCGGTAAATGATGCTTTTTTAAATGTACCGTAACCGGTAACTACAACCTCTTCAAGTAGCTCAGAATCGGATTTCAAAATTACCTTTACATGAGGTTTAATCGTTACTTCTTGGGTTTGCATACCAACAAACGAAATCACCAGAGTTTTCGCGGAACTACAATAAGTGTATATTGCTAAAAAACAATTGTTTACGTTTGCTATAGAACAGAGTTTATTCTATTGTATATTATCTATAAAGGTATATGGCAAAGGGAGGTAAGTGGCTCGAAGTACCCATTTCATACCGTTTTGAATAATTAAAAGCTGATAATGAGCGCGTTATTGTAACATTTCATTCTACTCTTTTAATTGGTGATGTACTAATTAACCCAATAAATGTTTTTTATTCAAGAATAACGATAGATTATATAGAGGAATTTATCTTGAAAGATAAATTTTATCCATAAAAGTTCCAAAATATTTTTTTGTTGAGAAATATTTGCTTTACATATGTTATTTATAATTGATGAATATATAATATATACGGCAAGATTCAATTATAATTGAAATATTTTATATCTTTGTATATAAACTAAATCATGTTTGAATATGAAAAATTATATCTCCCGCCCTTTATACATAAGGAGAATTGAACCGTTTATTGATAAAAGTATAATAAAAGTAATAACCGGCCAACGTAGGATAGGTAAAAGCTACATTCTTTTGCAGATATCAGATATCATAAAGAAAAACATACCGGAAGCCAATATCATTTTTGTAGATAAAGAGCAACTTGCCTTCACGGAAATTAGGAACTACATGGATCTTTATCAATATGTTTTAAAGAAGGTTACTGGGCATAATCATAACTATCTTTTTGTAGATGAAATCCAAGAGATTGAAGAATTCCAATTGTGTCTGCGGAGTTTATTGAACGAAAATAAATGCGATATCTATTGCACCGGAAGTAATGCTAAAATGCTGTCCAGTGAACTTGCTACTCAATTGGCAGGAAGATATATAGAATTTCCCATTCATTCACTTAGCTACGGGGAATTCTTAACTTTCAATCAATGTCAAGATTCCACCGAAAGTTTAAAACTCTATCTTACATTCGGAGGTATGCCATACATTCATAATCTAACAATGGACAAGAATGTCATATTCGAGTATTTGAGAAATGTTTACTCTACTATCCTACTAAAAGATGTGGTTGCCCGTGAATCAATCCGGAATGTATCTTTTTTGGAGAATCTCGTAGCTTATCTGATAGATAATACCGGTTCTCTTTTTTCTGCCCAGAATATTAGTAAATATTTAAAGTCGCAACACGTCAACATTCCTACGCAGACAATTCTGAACTATCTAAAGGCACTGTGCAATAGTTTCTTTATTTACAAAATTCAACGAGCTGAAATCCAAGGGATGAAAATCTTTGAGATTGGTGAGAAATATTATTTTGAAGATTTAGGATTACATAATTCCATACAGCATTTCGATTTTCGAAAAGACATCAACAAGTTAATGGAAAATGTAGTATGCATTGATTTGTTAAGATATGGATATGAAGTATATGTCGGAAAGAGTGGTAATAAAGAAATTGATTTCATTGCTTCCAAAGACGACCATAAAATCTATATTCAAGTAGCGTATATGCTTCCCGACGATGCAACTGTTAGGCGAGAATTTGGCAATCTTTTGGAAATAGCAGACAATTACCCTAAATATGTGGTAACAATGGATGAAATGCAAAGCGGGGGAAATTACAAAGGAATTAAACAGATTTCACTGCGAAACTTTTTGTTGGCAGAGGATAAAGAAAAACTGTAAATTAACGATTCAATCTCTACGAATCAATATTTAAAGTAAAAAGCCGGTCCTTTGTGTGAACCGGCTTTTCTTATGTAATTTTTTTAATTTTCAAATTACTCTGTCTCCAAAGAGTTAAGGTATGCTTCCGCACTCAAGTAGAGATAAGACGGGTTGGTACAAGGATATGCACCACCGTCTTGATAGTCAGCCATACTTACGTACAACGAATTGGCTGGGAAGGTAATACTACCGGCCTTTTCATTATAAACTCCCAAAGGATAAGAATTTATATTAGTAGATAGGTTGCCATATACAGAACCACCGCTGAACATACCATATCCCCAATCCATACCATATTGAACCGGTTTCAAAGAAGCACCTTCTTTAGTCACATCAATTACGAAAGTATATTCACCTGGAACTATATCAGCCTCTTCATTAAAGGGATAACCGTTGAAACCGCCAACCTCATCTTGTGCAGTCGCAACTTTGGCAAACGGGCTGTCAAAGCGGAAACGTGTACTGGTAGCAGTTGTAGTCTTTTCAATTTCCACAGCCATCGGAACAGACGGATCTACTTTAAAGAAATTGGAAACCGTACCATCCAAATAGTATCCGGTACCGATAGATTCCCACTTTAAAATAGCAAAATTCACTGATATCTCATGGTATCCGGAGGAATAGTTACTGACATCATTGCCACTCAAAGCCAGCTGTAGATTATAAGTGATACCCTCAGCAGCTGACGGTGCTTCAACAGTCAACTTGGCTGTTTTCTCTCCAGCAGCGAATGATACAGTAGAAGGGCATACAAATATATTCTTTTCATTATTTATCACAGTAACATCAACCGTACCGGCAGCATCTGTCAAGGCGCGTGTCAAGGTTAAATCAAAAGAGGTTATTCCCGGCTCAACTTCCACTGTTTGGGTGTAATTGCCCGCAAAGCAGATACCTTGGTTACCGTCTTCCAGTTCACCCAGAGTATAACTTTCTGCATCAGGATCGCAAGACGTAGCTATCAGTGCGATGACAAACAGACTAAGGATCTTATTTATATATTTCATATTCCATATTTTTAATAGTTAACATATACTTTATTCTACATCCGGTATTGGTGTAGGTGCCGAAACCAACGGATTGTTCTCCAATAATGGATTATATTGTACTTCCTTATTAGGAATACTGTAAATCTGGACCGGATCACCTGCTGTAATATTAAATACGGCAGTAGCCGGGAAGCCGCAGCCTAAACGGTTGACTCCCTTGTTCAGACGCATAATGTCAAAATATGCCATACCTTCTCCCCAGAATTCAAGGCGACGTTGTTGCCAAACAGCTTCTTGCACAGCTTCCGGTGTAGTAGCTGTACACTGATAAGACGGGTCACGATATGCAGTAACAAACGAGTTAAGGGTGGATACACCGCCACTGACATTACCGCTCATAGCTTGTGCCTCAGCCTTGATAAGATACATCTCCTCAACACGCATCAATATTATATCCGTAGCATTGTTGTCAGTTCCCCATTGGTCATTCAGCACCCCATACTTCACTTGTGTATAGGCAGGTGCCTTTTTCCCGGTAATATATGTTTGGGCTGCAGCAGGCAAATTGGCAGATACACCTTCACCATTCAGGAACCATCCCTTGCGGACATCACTGGCAGGAATCTCATTATAGAGTTTCGGACTGATTCTACGCCATCCGCCTACAGAAGCATAACCATAATTCAAAGACCCCATGTGTGAAGGGAAGTTACAAATACCGGTTGTACTTACACGGTCCTGTTCTGTAATCAGGATACCCCACATCCATGAATTGTCTTCGATATTAATGAATGAAGGCTTGCTTACATCAGCACGGGAGTATGGAGTGGCAGTAGTCTTGGCCAGTGCGGCTTCCGCATCCTTTAAAGCTTCTGCATAGTTGTGCATTGCCAAGTAGACACGCGCACGGATACCGTAAGCGACATCCAAGCTGACATAGCGCTTGTCAGCACGTTCTTTTGTAGTGGCTGTCAGCAACTCAATAGCTTTATTCAGGTCTGCCAAGATAAAATCATAAGTTTCCTGCACCGTAGAACGGGCGCAGCCATTGGCTGCAACTTCTGTTGCATTCTGCTCTGTAATCAAAGGCATACCCATAGCGCTCTCATGTCCTTTGTAATTGAACTGATACAACTGTATCAACGTAAAATAGTCAAAAGCACGGACAGCTAATGCCTGCGCCAGATAATATTGTAACGTAGGATCTTCAGTTTCGTTATCTACAGTACCGATTACGTTATTGGCTGTAAAAATCTGATTGTACAATGTACCCCAGAATTCAATGGTAGCTGTACTTGTATTCAAGCAGTCACTGTAATCGGCTGAATTGGAATACCAGTTATAACCAGTAATATCTGCCACCATGTCCGTACCTCTTGATTCCGTGGCCAGCATAATGGTCGGATAACCTATATCACTATGCACATTGTCATCTTCTGTGTAGATTTTGGCATATTGGGTGAAATTTGCAGCCACAGCTGCTACGCTGGCTTCCAATCTGGAAGGATCAGATTCAACAACTTCTTCCTTTTGGTCAGATGTAATAGTCGAACTCAGCGGTTCTGTATCCAGATCTGTACATCCAGCTACCATCAAACCGAGCATAACATACGGTGTTATCTTATATAATTTCTTCATATTTTTTCTGTATTTTATTATTGAACTATTATCAGAATGTTACTTTCAAACCGCCGGAAATAGTACGTATAGGCGTATATCTATCTGTAGAAGCTGTTGTGTAGCTCATACGTGGATCAAGCCCTTTACGGGCAGAGAAAAGAGCCACATTGTCAGCCGCACCGTAAATACGCAAGCTTCCAATACCCAGACTTCTCAACCATCTCTTAGGTAAAGTATAGCCCAGGGTGATGTTGTTGATAGAGAAATAATCAGAACTTGTCAACCAACGGTCTGATGAAGAGTTGGTGTATTTATCAATGGCATCTACACGCGGAATATTGGTATTTCTATTCTCTGGTGTCCATGCATTCAAGATATCCTTGTGCCAGTTATATCCCATGTAGTGGGAGTCACCGCCATGCATGAAAGCTTGATAGCCACTATCATAAATCGTACCACCCAACTGATAAGCACACTGGATGGAGAAATCAAAGCCACGGAACTCCAATGTTGTACCGACACCGCCATAGATAGTAGGCAACAGGTCACCGGAAGCTTGTCTATTGGAATTGTAGGCAGCAGACCAATCTTTATCCTTATACTCTACACCGTTTTCGTCCTTTGCCCAATACAGAGCTTCGCCGGAATCAGGATCTACCCCTGCATATTTTGTCAAATACATCTGGTACAAAGATTCACCTTCACGATAAATATAGGAACCATCAATCATCTCTCCTTTCAAATCCGGATGCAGCTCAAGAATCTTATTTTTCATCAATGTTCCATTCCAATTGATCACCCACTTTAAATCATTAGTTTCAATAGGAGTATAGTTCAATTCAATTTCCACACCGGAGTTGCGTACCGAACCGATATTCATAGGAAGTTGGGTATAACCGTTAGACATCGCTACCGGTTTATAATACAACATATCCTTAGTCTGGCGGTTGAAGTATTCGATTGTACCGTCAATACGTCCTCCCAAAAGAGCGAAATCCACACCTACATTGAATGAATTGGATGTTTCCCAAGTGATATCTTTGCTCCCCTTGTAGTAGAGCACACCATCAGAGAATACACCGTCAGACCCGCTAACCGTGAACTGATCCAGATACGGATAGTAGTTTGTATATCCCTTATAATAGAGGTTGTCATTACCCTGCTGACCGAAAGAAGCCTTCAGCTTCAGCATGTTGATCCAATCGTATTGACTGATAAAGTTTTCTTTTGCCATATCCCATGCTGCACTCACACTCCAGAAGTTACCCCAACGGTTATCCGGATGGAAGCGTGAAGAAGCATCACGACGATAAGAAACACTACCATAATATTTTTCATTGAAATCGTAGCTGGCACGTGTAATGATACCGATTGTGGCATATTCATTGTAACTGCCAGAACCATTCTTGCGGTCGATAACATTAGATGCAGTCCAGTTCTTGTCACTATACATGTTATATCCTAAAATATAGTGACTTTCCGTGTTGAAGTCCATACTTTCATAGCCGGCAAGAATATCCAAGTTATGGTTGCCGAATGTCTTTTTGTAATTCAACAGATATTGTTGGTCAAGCGAATAAACGCGTGAGGAGTATTGCATAACAGAACCGCCATAGGAAGCCGACTGACCATAATACTTGTTACCCACACTATGCTGGCGTGTGTTGTCAATATGCAAGCCCAAAGAAGCTGTCAATGACAAACCGTCAATGATATCAATCTTTGCATACCATTTCCCATTCAGAATATCCATCAGATATTTTTCAGTATCATAAAGGAAACCGCTCATAGGATTGGACATGCTCATAAAATTACGGGTGAAGTTTGTACTTGAACCATCACCATAGTCATATACATGATAGCCAGTATTGGCATTATATTGGAAACTGCCGTCTGCATTCCGTACATACATCGGATAGATTGGTGCGATAAAGTTACCAACAAAGAACGCATTACCGGAAGAAGTAGCAGCATCGGTATCCTGATCGCCCGGTGAACGGCTTGTTACATTTGAATAGCTAAGATTAACTCCGAGCTTCAACCACTTTTTAGCCTGATAATCCACGTTCATACGAGTGGAGATACGTTCGAAACCTGAATTTTCAATAATACCTTCATCATTCAAATAACTGGCAGACAGATAGTAGCTTAATTTGTCCGAACCACCAGAAACACTAAGATTATACTCTTGGCGCAAATTACTTTGGAACATCTCATCAGACCAGTTGTCCGGTGTATAATAATAGTCACCGTCACTATATCCCAGAGTTGCATAAGGGTTCAACTTGCCGTTCCGGCCAATAAGATATTGTCCATCAGGTATGGTATAAACTTGGTAGCCCAGCTTTGGAAACAAGTCTGCATTGGCCAATTGATAAGCCCGTTCTGCTGTATATCCGCTATTATATAGGTATCCGTTATACAAAGCAGAATATGCAGTCTCCATATAGGTATTTGCATTCTGCAATACATCATAGTTTTTCACTAAGCGGGAGTTGACTCCCCAACGGGCGTCTAAAGAAATCTGCGTATCACCGCTCTTACCTTTCTTTGTAGTAACCAAAATAACACCGTTTGCACCACGTGCACCATACAAGGCAGCAGCTGCGGCATCTTTCAATACGGTCATTGATTCAATATCTTGTGAATTGACAGCGGAGATATCTCCTTCATAAGGAATACCATCCACTACATACAGAGGATTGTTGCTGGCATACATAGAACCGATACCGCGAATACGAACTGTCGCACTCGTACCCGGCTGGCCATTTGTACTTTGTGTCTGCACACCAGATACAGTACCGGAAAGTGCATTCGATAAGTTGGAGACCTGACGTTTCTCCAATGTCTCAGACTTGATCACAGAGGCTGAACCTGTAAAAGCAGACTTCTTTGCTGTACCGTAAGCTACCACCATTACCTCATCAAGCATCTCAGAATCGGAACGCATGAATACTTTTATATTCGGCTTAATATCAACCTCTTGAGTCTGCATACCAATGTACGAAATCACCAAAGTTTTCGCGGAACTACAATGTGTATAATATATTGATAATAAAGAATATACAATAAGTCAAAGAATTGGCTAAAACAAGGAATACTCTTTTCAAAGCTGTCCTATATGGGTCTACAATAAACAAAACCTTACTTATGTGATACCATTAATAAATGTAATATTTTGATTAATAGCTGTTTGAGTATCAATTAATGTACTACGGTTGTAAAATTAGTATTCCTCTTTTTAAAAGAATGGGTAATTATGTCAATATCTATTATTTGTTTATTTTTCGTTGAATATTTACTTGTATTACTTATTTCATCCATAAGAATATTGCATTTCATGTAAATACTATTTCAAATTACAGAATAACCATTCCCATTTCAGATAGAGATAAATATTAGTTTATTCCTATTTCAAATATAGGAAATCTGTGTTTGCTGTATAAAAAACTAATGAACTTATGAGATCATTTCTAAAGGAGCTTAATAAATTACTTTATAGTTTCTTGTGTAAAAGTTCAAGGAGAAATTCATTTTATACAAATTATCGTCTCTAATTGGTATTATCGTAATGTGCATTACGATAATAGTGGACTTGGTGTAAAATGATAAGGTATATTATGAAATTCTATAGTCGAAAAAAGAATTGGCAGTTTTAAAGAATATAGCAGAACAGTCTCAAGAAGAATCGTAAATGACGGTTTTAGGCGTATCGGTAAGACCTCACTTTTATTGAAGCCAACGGATGGAAGACCGGCATTGTATTTTTTCATTTTACGAATAGGTAAAAATTGAACACAATAATGAACGGATAGATTGGGGGATATTGAAGAAAAAAGGAGAATATTTTCTCACAATCAACAAAGAATGGGAAAACTGCTCTGTTTCTTATAAAGGGCTTTTTTTGGAAGATATGTAATCTTGAAATAACACTTCCCCTGAAGTCTTTTGTAGGATTAAGAGAAGAAAAGCCACCCATTTCACAATGAGTGGCTTCTCAAAAACACTTTATTATGAAATTCCGGTATGTTCAACCGGATGAATCATCATAATTGCCGCATTATTATTGTTGGGGTAATGCAACTTGATTAGTCTGCACAGATAGCGCTTCTGTGTCATTTTTCCGTATAACATGTCCTTTGAAGTATTAATTCTGGTCACTCGGAGAAAGCTGAGAATTATTCTCTATTTCAGAGAGAGGTAATTGGTAAAGGAACGGCCTGTCTTCTTGGTTATAACGGAACTTACCGGCAGAGAAGTGATTATTATTTTCTGCGCCCCAAGTTTCATCTGTACGATCTACAGGAATATTCAAACGACGATTATCAATATATTCCAAACCTTCACCCCAGAACTCTACACGTTTCTGATAAATGATTTCCTCTATCAGGTCAGCCTTGTTCGTGAAAGTGTAATTATAATCGGGCTGGCGAGTCTTCATAAAGCTATTCAGTTCAGTCACTGCTTCTACAGAACCCTTGTGAGCCAAAGCTTCCATTTTTATCATGTAAGCTTCTTCTGAACGCAGGTAAATATAATCTCCCAGCTCCCATCCGCTGAACACACCGGCCTTGATGTTATCACGACCTGTACCGATAAATTTTACAGCTTGGTATTCCACGGCAACTGGAGACTGAGTGTCACGAATCAATGTTATACGATTACCGGAAGCATCTGTTACACCAGTAGAGCGGTCGCAGCAGAACCATTGCAGACGGATATCAGTATCCGCGATACGGTCTACTAATGGCTTAAAGGCAGCGCGCCATACACCGATGCCGGCATAACCATCGCCATAAGTATCCATCTGCGAGAAGAAAGACATATAAGTTGTACTATTGTCTGCTGTAACATCGCTACCGAATACTACATCCGGCAAGCTGATATTACTGAATCCCTGGAGTATCTGGTCTTCACTCTGCAATATAGGGAAATTATCAATCACCACTTGCGCATACTTTATCGCCTCATCCCATTCATGGATAACCATGTTCGCACGAGCCAAATGCATAGCTACCACGCAGCCATCCATATCAGTGGGTGAGGAAGTACGCGTCATATCCAAATCTTTGAACAAGTCGAAAGCAGTAGTAAGGTCACTCTTGATTTGTTCATAGATTTGGGCTACAGTAGCACGTGGCTGGTCACCTTCTGTATCCTCTGTAATAAGCGGTACACACGGAAACTGGGAGAAGTCATATTTCTCTCCACGGCCCCATTTCGTTCCATCCGCACCGGTATAGTAGGAATGCTGATATAAGTAAGTCAGTTGTAAGTAGGCATAGCCACGGAAACCAAGGGCAATGGCACGATATTTCAAATTGGCGGGATCTTCACTGCTGGGGTCAATCAGCTTGAGGATATTGTTGGCATTGGCTATGACGCGATAGTACTCTTTCCAACGGTTGTTGGTCGGAGTATAGTTCTGTTGCCAGTAATCCAGCAAATAATGATACATACTCATGGCGAAACGTCCGGTCATAATCATATCGTTGCCCATCAGCGATGTTAAGTAATCAAAACTCTTTTGACCGAAATAGTTGTGACTCATATTGACGTCAACATACTGTTGCATATCAGTATACATACCTGCCACAGCAGCTGAAAAAGCCTTATCAGGATCTTCCTGAGCCACATTGCCCAGTTGGTCTTCAGTCAAATAAGCGGTAACATCAGCATCTTCAATGCAAGATGTAAGCAGGCCCCCAACAAGAAGCACCTGCATCATATATTTCATTATCTTCATATACAATTTTATTTTTTAGTTTAGAATGTAAGGTTGATACCTCCGGAAATCACACGCATCGGAGAATAGCCTCCATATTCATCATCAGAACCAGCCATTGCCACACGAGGGTCAAATCCCTGACGTTTGGACCACAAGCCGAGATTATCTGCCGTAGCATAGATACGCAGTTTCTCAACACCCAATTTCTGCATCAGGTTCTTCGGCAATGTGTAGCCCAAAGTGATGTTACGGATGCTGAAGTAGCTGGCCTTTATCAGATTGAGGTCTGATTGCTGAGTGAAAGAGTTGGAAGCATTGTCAGCATTCCAAATAGGAAGTGAACCTTGACCGGTCTCAGGGTTGAATGTTTTCCACATATCCTTATTATGACCTACGTAGAATGAAGAGCTCATGCCGGACAGATAAGAATAGTCATAAGCATAGCCACCAATTTGGAAAGCCGTTGCTATAGAAAGGTCGATTCCCTTGTAAGAGAAAGTAGTGCTCAAACCACCGTTGAAATCGGGCAGTGCAGATTTTCCAATGAAGTAGCGGGTTGCGTCTGCATAAGTGGTGGTGGTAGTACGGCCTGTCACTTCCCCTTTCTCGTTTGTCTCATCCATGTACCACATGGCATTTCCTTTTTCGTCCATGCCGGCATATATATAAGTATAGTATTCAAAGCGGCTCTTACCTTCGCGCAGGTTGAACGGACCGGAAGTGATACCATTTTCACGGTTTTCTTCGGGCAGTGTCACGATGCGGTTCTTGTAGTGAGATCCCACGAGCGATACCGTCCACTTTAGGTCGGGCTGATTGAAAATATCCACATTCACTTCAAACTCTATACCAGTGTTTTTCATCGCACCCAGGTTTTCCCAATTATACGGACGTCCGGCTGTAGAGTAAGCTACAGGGCGCTTGAAGAGCATATCGTCTGTACGACGATAAAAATATTCGAATGAACCGTATACTCTGTCGAATAGACGGAAATCTACTCCCACGTCAAAAGTCTTCTGCTTTTCCCAAGTCAAGTCCGGATTACCGTAGAATTCCGGTGAATAACCCAACTCTGAACCATTCCAAGTAACTGTGTATTGGTCTTGATAAGGCGTGTACACATAGGCATAGTCATACTCCGAAAGGATGCTTTCATTACCTTGGGTACCATAAGACGCACGCAGTTTCAAGTCGTTCAACCAAGAGTTTGTACCCTCCATGAATGCTTCGTTGGAAATACGCCAAGCGGCACCTACCGACCAGAAATTACCCCAGCGGTCCAAGAAGCGGGAAGTACCGTCGCGACGGAAGGCTGCAGAAAGATAATATTTGTTGCTATAGTCGTAGTCTGCCATACCGAAATACCCCTCGATGTTATGGTTTGCCGTGTAGCTGTTAATGTATTGCATTTGTCCACCGTTGTCCAGTTCCGGATTGTTCGGATTAAAGAAATTGGTCTTCTGTCCTGCTAAATACTGATATTCATACTTATAGTACTCGTGACCTATCTTGGCCGACAAGTGGTGGTTATCGCCAAAAACATTGCTGTAGGCCAGAATCTGGTTGAAGTTGGTAGTCGTAGTGTTGTAGCTTCCTTTTGTACCACGACCACCGAAAGACTGTCCGTCACCGATGAGCGGAGTGTAGAATACTGTCTGGCTACTGTTCGTGAAATCATAACTGTAGTTTGCTGTAAACTTGAAATTCTTCAAGAACGAGATTTCCAGATACGAGCGTGAAGTCAGATTATTGTACACAGTTTCACGAATATCCTCTTTCATATTGGCTATCACATTCTGGTTAGTAGCCGTAGGACGTTTAGATGTACCGTCTGTCTCACCGTTTCCGGCATCATACATAGGACTTCCGTCCTCATAATATTTCATATTACCTTCTGCATCATAGGCATGAACCGGGAAGATGGGAGCCCAAGAGCGTGCCACCTCAAAAGGATTGGAGGCAGCTCCGGCATTCTCTTGTACACCATTCTGAGTTGCTTTGGAATAGCCTACATTGGTACCTACCTTCAACCAGGATTTCAACTGAGAGTTAACGTTGGCACGAGCCGTAAAGCGCTCATAAGAAGAACCTAGCACATAAGAGTCATTGTCCAGAAAGCCCATAGATACATAGTAATCTGTGCGGTCATTACCACCCGATGCAGATACATTGTACTCTTGACGGAAGGCATTGTCGAACAAGGCATCGGCAAACGAATCATTATAACGCGGACGTGCATTGGGATTAAGTTTCCCATCGGGGGTTACCAGATACTCTCCCTGCGGGATGATGTAAGCATTGTAATTACCCAGTTCGCCCAGCAAATCCTGGCTGGCTGCCAAGTTAGATTCTTCAATGGAGTTTCCGGCTGCCCAATAGGTGTTACGAAGACCATACCAAGACAAACGGTAGAACTCTCCCGGATCAGTAGCCATATCATAGTCCTTGTACGCACGCTGTGCCACCCCCCAGGAGCCGTTAAAGTTGATGGCCACCTTGTCTTTGCGTCCGGTCTTGGTAGTAATCATGACCACACCACCTGCTGCACGGGAACCATACAAAGAGTTGGATACAGCATCTTTCGACACGTTCACTGAAGCAATGTCTGTAGGGTTGATGTCCGACAACTTGCCGTTGAAGGGCACACCATCTACTACGATCAGTGCATTGTTGCTGGCCGAAATAGAACCGATACCGCGTAATACGATATTGGCATCTTGTCCCGGCTGGCCGGAAGAACTTACAACTTGCAAACCAGCCACAGCTCCTTCTAGTGCATTGGACACGGATGTAGCTTGTGAATTACTGATAATCTCATTCTTTACACTGCTGATAGAACCCACCAAATCTTGTTTACGTTTAGTGCCATAAGCCACTACTGTTACTTCATCAAGTATCTCTGTATCAGGAATCATAACCACTTTTACGCTCGGTTTGATTACCACTTCTTGAGTCTTCATACCGATGTACGAAATCACCAGAGTTTTCGCGGAACTACAACACTCTTATTTTATTAATAATCAAGCGATTATACCATGTAATAGAAATCACTATAGCGAAATTTCCTTTCTCACAAGGTGTATGTATAGGGGTACAATGTATAAAACCTTACTGCTGTGATACTATTTGTTGGATTAATGACTTGGTTATCATATGTATATCATAAGGTTAATACGTTGCTTAAAGATTTTAAATGATTCTTCCTCTTATATGAAGAATATCTTTTGTCAACATCTATCATCCTAGCTGCTTTCAATGAAGCATTTACTCTACATTGTCATTTTATTAGCGAAAGTACTAAAGTCTATGTAAAAGAATATTTCAATAGCTTCAAAAAACAGTAAACTCAAAACTTTGTGATTAGCTAAACAATCAAGACAACTGTTGTTTCTTCATAACAGTTTTCATCATTTTTGCTTCCACACTTCCACCCGCTCCTTGTATCCCTCTATTCATCGGCATTACAGACGCTGTGGAAGCAATGCAAAAGTGTGGAAGCAAAATTTGCTTCCACACCTCCAATCAGTCTTAAATATTGATAACACACCAATGTCAATCTTCTATTTACACTATACTATACTTAATTGATTCTCAGCAATTTCTTACTGCAAAATTTTGCAAACCTATTGCAGCGATACTGCAAAACTGTTGCAGTGGTACTGCAAACTAATATGCAGCGCGGCTGCAAGCAATATGCAGTGATACTGCAAACAATATGCAGTGGTACTGCAAAACGTATGCAGTAAGTTTGCAGCGAGCAAACTGAAACTGAATAGTGAATGAACAGACTTTAAAGGAGAAGTATATGACTAACGATATGAAAGTGTAGTATTGGCTATGCTAAGTTCGTGTTTTTTTAGGCAAAGGCATGAGTGCATGGTTCTTTTCTAAATCATGCACTATAGTCATATCCATTACATTTGTATACACTTGTGTGGTTTTAACACTTTTATGCCCCAATAATTTTTGCACCGTTGTGATGTTCACTCCATTATAAATCAATAGTGTTGCATTAGTATGGCGAGCAGTGTGAAATGAAATTTTTTTTGATAAACCAGCTAGGCGGGAAATCACAATTAAATCCTTGTTCACATTAGAGTTATCCCTTAAATGAAAGAAGCTTTGTAAGTCATCCCGATATTTGTCCAGAATAACAAGCCCTTTTCCTTCGAATAAGAGATAAAGAGGTAATCTGACTTCTGTACTCGTCTTTATGGATTTATAAATTAGCCAGGTTTCTTGACGAATCTCCACGATGTTATCGGGTGATAAACTGATAAAATCAGAATATCTCATTCCTGCATAGCAACAAAACAAGAATGCATCTAAAGTCTTTTGCAATTTAGTATATCTGCCAGCCAAGCTTAATTTCTCCAACTTCTCCAACTCTTCAGGAGATAAGTGCGTATGCTTGTTTTCTATAGTTTTAATCTTGTACTTTCGAAAAGCGTATTTTTGTATCTCCATATAATCCTTGTTGATGGCGACATTTATATGTCGCTTCAGATGCTTCATATGTTTGGCTATCGTATTTGTGTGATAACCTCTTGATTGCAAGAAATATTCAAAGGAGGATATGAATTCGAATGTTAAATCAGAAAAGGTTACATCCTTTTTGAACTGTTGTAATAATGAAAGAGTGGAGAGATGATTTCGTTTTGTACTTTCTTTTAGAGTAGAGTTTGCTATCTCTTGCCTAAAAAAAGGAATAAAAGAGGTTTTGTTTTCGCTTGTGCTCAAAACATCCTTTAGTAACTCTAATGAAATACGCCTTCCTTGCTGCCACAATTCCAACTCTTTTTTTTCTATCATAGCCATGAACTCATATATCAATCTATTCAGCGCATCTGCATTAGGATGATTCTTCACAATAAGCTTTTTATTGTCCCACTGTTCTGGCTTTAAATAAACTTTGGTTGAAAAATACTTTTTCTTTCTGTCCAAATAGGCTTCTACTTGTACCAATGCCATTCCTTTTTTATTCAGGCTTCTTTTTCTGTTGTACACTAGATTGTAAATAATCTTACTCATTTTACTTGATTTTAATTAATACCAATAACAAATAAGACGATATTCTGTGCTCGATGGGATTAGAATAAGAATTAATATCTCTAAAAAGTGTCTTTTTGTGTTTAGCTATTAATCGGTATTTAGCCTCCGGGAACTCTCAATTTGTTTCAAAATCAGGTCCGTTCTCTGTTTTAGCGGCTTATTTATTAACCATTTTGTTTTAAAATATGTGTATTTCTTGGAAAAATCATCCTAAAAGAGGGAATCATAGTGATAGTAAACATAAGCCAGTTTAGGTTTTTTAAGTGTGAAAAATCTGTTATTAAGCATAAAGTGGCATGTTTAATTAACAAATTGATAGATTTACAAGGTTTTTTCAATAAAATAGTTGTTCGTTTCAGTTTTATTAATATATTTGCACTTTGTTAGAGTAAAGAAACAATTAATGTAAAGTTAAACTTTAAGAGAGAATTTATGAAAAGAAAATTAATGCTGTTATTGGCCTGTCTTTTTGTCGGAATAGGCCTAGTAACTGCCCAAACCCAGAAGGTTACAGGTGTTGTAATTTCTGAAGAAGACGGGCAGCCAGTTATTGGAGCCTCTGTATTGGTAAAAGGTACACAAATTGGTGCTATTACCGGTGTAGATGGTGATTTTACATTACCAAACGTACCAAGTTCCGCGAAAACTTTGGTGATTTCTTATATTGGTATGCAGACCCAAGAAGTGGCAATAAAACCCAGCTTAAAAGTGGTGATGAAGTCTGATACTGAGATGCTTGATGAGGTAATGGTGGTTGCTTTCGGTACAGCAAAGAAGTCTGCATTTACGGGTTCGGCTAAGGTGGTTGGTACCGAAAAGCTGGAGCAGTCGCAAGTGACGAATGTTACTGATGCCTTGGCAGGTGCTGTGCCGGGTGTGACACTGACTTCCAATGACGGTGCTCCGGGTTCAAAGTCATCCATCAAGATTCGTGGTTTTAGCTCAATCAATGCAAAGAATGACCCTCTGATTATTGTGGACGGCGCTCCTTATAGCGGTGATATTAATAATATCAATCCTAACGACGTTGAGTCAATGACAGTATTGAAGGATGCGGCTTCCAATGCTCTTTACGGTGCTCGTGGTGCTAATGGTGTAATTATCATCACTACCAAAAGGGCCAATATGTCGGGAGAGGCTAAGGTGACTTTTGATGCTAAGTGGGGTGCTAACACTCGAGCGTTGCAGAAATATGAAGTGATTGACAATCCTGGCATGTACTACGAGATGCATTATCGTGCCATGAACAATTATTATAAGTCAACGGGAATGAATGACCAAGCTGCATGGCTTGAGGCAAACAAGAATCTGTTTGGCTCCAACGGTGGATTGGGATATAATGTATATACAGTTCCCGATGGGCAATTCCTCATCGGTCAGAACGGTAAACTTAATCCCAACGCCACATTGGGTAGAGTTGTGAATTATAAAGGACGTGACTATCTGCTGACTCCGGATGATTGGGAAGATGTGGGAATGCGTACCGGTCTGCGTCAGGAATACAACTTCTCGGTGAGCGCAGCCAATGAAAAGTCCTCTTTCTATGTTTCTTTAGGTTATCTTGGAAATGAGGGTATCACTGAAGGCTCTGACCTGAAACGTTTGACAGGCCGTTTGAAAGCCGACTATCAGGCAAAGAAGTGGTTGAAGATTGGTGGTAATATGGGATATGCACGTTTTGATTCCAACTCGTTGAGTAACAATGGTACCAGTTCGTCTACCGGTAATATATGGGCGTTTGTTACCCAAATGGCTCCTATCTATCCCGCCTACGTGCGCAATGCTGACGGCAGCATCATGGTGGATAATAATGGTATTGGAATGATGGACTACGGTAGTGGTATCAATGCAGGTATGCAGCGTCCTTTCATTGCTGATGCCAACCCTATTCTAGACAATAAACTAAATACCAGAAACTCTGAAGGAAATGCCATTAACGGCAACGCCTTTGTAGATATAACTCCTATAGAAGGCCTGAAGGTGACATTCAATGGTGCTTTCAACTTGGATGAGACACGTCATAGTTACGTTTACAATCCTTACTACGGGCAGTTCGACTCCACTGGCGGTACAGTGAGTAAGTATCATACACGTACTTACGATTACAACCTGCAACAACTTGTTTCTTATGCCCGTTCGTTTGGCGACAATAACTTCGATATTCTTTTAGGTCACGAATATTATGATTATCGCTACTATGAACTTGGGGCCAGCAAGTCGCAGATGTTCTCTCAAGGCAATAAGGAATTGGATGGTGCCATTATCGACGGACAAGGTGCTTCTTCCTATAAAGAGCGTCGTAACAATGAAGGTTTCTTCGGCCGTTTGCAATACAATTATGACGAACGCATCTTCGGCTCGGCTTCTTTGCGTCGTGATGCTTCCAGCCGTTTCCATCCGGACCATCGCTGGGGTACATTCTGGTCGGTAGGCGGTGCGTGGCTTATCAACAAAGAAAGCTGGTTTGATGCTTCATGGGTGCAGGAACTGAAGCTGAAGGCTTCTATTGGTTCACAAGGTAATGACAATATCGGTGACTTCCTCTATACGGATAGATTTAACATTATCAACTCTAACAACAGCCTTGGTACTTCATTTAAATCTAAGGGCACTAAAGACATCACTTGGGAAACCAACACTAACTTCAATATCGGTGCAGAGTTCCAGTTGTGGAACCGTGTGACCGGTAGTATCGAGTACTACAGACGTAAGACTTCGGATATGTTGTTCTCATTTACCGTGGCTCCATCATTGGGTTATGCTTCCTATATGGACAACGTTGGTAACATGGTCAATAGTGGTGTGGAAATGGACTTCAATGTGAATATCTTCGATACACGTAACTTTACGTGGGATGTGAATGTGAACATTTCAACCTTGAAGAACCGTATTACGATGCTTGATCCTGATAAGTTGATTACTACTGAGTATACAGCTGATGGAAAAGGATATAAGGGCTATTCTAACGGAAGCTTCTTCATTGGTGAAGATTTGTCTATGTTTACATGGCGCTTGAAGGAGTATGCCGGAGTGAATGAAAAGGGTGAGTCTTTGTTCTATAAGAATGTCAAGGACGAGGCCGGCAATATCACCGGACGTGAAACGACTACGAATCATGCTCAGGCTGACTATTACATCACAGAGGAAAGCTCAATACCTAAAGTGTATGGTGGTTTCGGTACCAAACTGAAAGTCTATGGCGTGGACTTTGGCATAAACTTCACTTACCAGATTGGTGGTAAGCAGTATGATGGTACGTATGCTTACTTCATGTCGTCACCTTATGGTACGGCTGGTTACAACTACCATAAGGATTTGTTGAACTCATGGACTCCTGAGAACACAAATACTAATATCCCGCGTTTCCAGATGAACGACCAATATTCAGGGGCAATGTCTACGCGCTTCTTGACAAATGCAAGCTTCTTGAATATCCAGAATATTAATGTGGGCTACACGTTGCCTTCCAAGTGGACAAGAAAGTTGGCCATCAACTCATTGCGTGTGTATATGTCGGCAGAAAATGTTTTCTATTGGTCTAAACGTAAAGGGTTCGACCCACGTCAGTCATACGACGAGACAACCAATGCTACTTTCTATTCACCGATGCGTACCATCTCTGGTGGTGTGTCATTTGAGTTCTAAACCTAATATATAGATTACAATGATTATGAAGAAGAATATATTCAAATTATTTTCGGCTATGGTCGTATCGGCCACGGTATTGACCGGCTGTATAGAAGAGGTTTTCCCCGAAGATTCTACAGCGACCTCCGATCAGATTGGTGCATCGGCTACAGCAATTGAGGCTTCGCTTAATGGCTTGCCATCGCAAATGGTACAGGGTTATCTGGTGTACGGTAAGCAAACCCATGAGACCGACCTTGCTTATCCCTCATTGATGTTGGCCCAGACAGAACTGCTGGGTGATGTCGTGGCTACGGATTACGGATATGACTGGTGGTGGCGCTTCAATGCCAATAATGGTATGAACGACACCGGCTATTATTCATATTTGCCTTACTTCACCCTATATAAGTTCGTTAAATCGGCCAATGACGTGATTGCGGCCGTTGATGTGACTGATCCCACAATTACCGATGAAATGCGTGGGCTTGGAAGTATAGCCCATGCTTTCCGTGCATTGGACTATTATACGCTGATGGTACTTTTCGAACCGGTAGAAAACATCTATACCGATTGTAGCAAGGTACTGGGGCTGACGGTGCCCATCGTGACTGAGGCAACAACTAACGACATTGCGAAGAGCAATCCGCGTGCAACCCACGAAGAATTGGTGAATTTCATTCTTGCCGACCTTGACAAGGCAGAGATAGGTCTGGAGTCTTATACACCTGTCAGTAAGAACTTCCCTGACTTGGCGGTCGTATATGGTCTGAAGGCCAAAGTATATATGTGGGATGGTCAGTTTGCTAAAGCTGCCGAGTATGCCCGCAAGGCTATTGATAAGTCGGGAGCAACACCTATGAGCGAATCACAGTGGCATAATCCCACTACCGGTTTCAATACGGCTACTTCTGCATGGATGTGGTACCTTCACCCCACGGCTTCCAATATGGGTAATCTTGCTAATTTCATTGGTCACATTTCCAATGAAGCGGATTGGGGATATGCTTCTTTGTCTAAGCTCCAGATGGCACGTTCACTTTATGACGCGATTCCTGCTACCGATTTCCGCAAATATTCTTACCTTGACCCGGACAGAAGTACTTACGCTTACCTGTCAGTGAGAGGCAATGCATGGCTGGATGAACAACCGGATTATATGTCATTGAAGTTCCGCCCCGTGGGTGGTGACTATAACACTTATTCTGTGGGTGCGGCTGCAGATATTCCCGTGATGCGTGTGGAAGAGATGTATCTCATAGAGGCTGAAGCAGTAGGTGCCAGCCAGAATGTGGCAGCAGGCGTACAGTTGTTGAATAACTTTATGAAGCAGTACCGCCAGAGCAATTACAATTTCAGTACGGGTGATTTGCGTAATTTCCAACTTGAGGTGTTGAAACAGATGCGTATCGAGTTCTGGGGTGAGGGAATCGCATTCCCCACGGCTAAACGTCTGAAACCGGATGTCATTCAGAATTATGAGGGTACCAACTTTATAGAAGATATCTTCAAGATAAACTGTAAAGGTGTGAAGCCCAACTGGACATTGATGATTCCTAAGACCGAGGTCGATTCAAATACTGCCCTTCAGGGAATGAACAATCCGGACCCGTCCGGTGCTATTGCTAAACGTCCTACTCCGATAGGGGAGTTTGCACCGGGTAACAATTAACCAATGAACTAACTTTTAATAGAATTTGTATATGAATAAGATATTCAATAAATTGTTTTTGGGCTTGGCCGTATGCGGTTTGGCTATGACGGCTTGTTCAGACGGTGTGGAGTGGGAGCCTTCTCCGGTTCCTACCGAGGGTGTACAAGCTTATATTTATGCTGATAACACTGATTTGACTTATTATCCGAATGATGAACAGGTTTTTGTGGTCAAAATCGGCCGTCAGAAAACAGATGCGGCTGCATCTATTCGCTTGACTACAGATGCGGAGAACGTAACAGTGCCGACAACGGTTGATTTTGCTGCCGGTGAAGCACTCAAAGAAGTAAAGATTGCGTTTGACATAGCTGTGGGTACTACTGCATCTTATACTATTACCATTCCTGAAGAAGATTCCTACGTTTATGGTTCACCTAAGGTGACGGTCAATATAAAGCGTGACTATACTTGGCTCAATATAGGTACAGGCTACTATGCATCTCAATTATTTGGCGAGGGTTGGGATCAACCTGTGCTGAAGGCTAAAGAGGCTAATATCTATAAACTGGAAGATTGCATTACGAAAGGATATCCCATCATGTTTACGCTAAGCGATGACAATCAAGAACTGATAGGTTGGGATCCTCAACCTACTGGTTATGACAAGACGGATTATGGTATGCTATACTTTGCAGCAGCAGGTATGGAGCGTAAAGGAAACGTGTTGTCTTTCCCGATGCAGGGCTTAGTAGTGCTTGACGGTGGTAAATGGGGAGTACTGTATCAGGGATTCACGGAAACGCTGGAGATGCCGGAAGGGTTTTGATTATCCTGGCAATTAGATAATATGTAATTTGAAATGGCATGTAAGATGAAGTTCGACTTCATTTTACATGCCATTTTTCTATTGTGTCTGTTTTTATTTTATTCCGCTTTTTAAGGCGCTTCCGCCAAAATTATTTATATTTGCTGCCCGAACCAACAATACATATATATAATAAGGTATAGAAACTATGAAAGAATTTGTAATTTCCGAAGTGCAGGCAGAAACAGCGGTATTGGTAGGTCTCATCACTAAAACGCAGGATGAGCGAAAGACGAACGAATACCTGGACGAGCTGGCATTCTTGGCTGAGACAGCCGGGGCGGAAGTAGTGAAGCGGTTTACCCAAAAGCTGGATGCAGCGCATTCCGTGACTTATGTCGGCAAGGGCAAGCTGGAAGAAATTAAAGAGTATATCCGGAATGAAGAAGAAGCCGAACGCGAAATCGGCATGGTGATTTTTGATGATGAACTCTCCGCCAAGCAGATACGCAATATAGAAGCTGAACTCAAAATCAAGATACTGGACCGTACGTCCCTGATTCTCGATATCTTTGCCATGCGTGCCCAGACTGCCAATGCAAAAACGCAGGTGGAGCTGGCGCAGTATAAGTACATGCTCCCCCGTCTGCAACGTTTGTGGACCCACTTGGAACGCCAGGGTGGTGGCTCCGGTGCCGGTGGAGGTAAAGGTTCCGTGGGACTTCGCGGTCCGGGTGAAACGCAGCTGGAAATGGACCGCCGTATCATCTTGAACCGTATGTCATTGTTGAAGGAGCGCTTGGCTGAGATTGACAAGCAGAAGTCTACCCAGCGGAAGAACCGCGGACGCTTGATTCGTGTGGCATTGGTGGGATATACCAATGTAGGAAAATCCACATTGATGACTTTGCTTTCGAAAAGTGAAGTCTTTGCAGAGAATAAGCTGTTTGCCACGTTGGATACTACGGTGCGTAAGGTGATTATTGAGAACCTGCCGTTCCTGCTTTCTGATACAGTGGGCTTTATCCGTAAATTGCCGACGGATTTGGTAGACTCCTTCAAGTCTACTCTGGATGAGGTACGCGAGGCGGACTTGCTGTTGCATATCGTAGACATCTCTCATCCGGATTTTGAAGAACAGATAGAAGTTGTGAACAAGACGTTGGCAGATATCGGTGCCGCCGGTAAGCCCATGATTCTTGTATTCAATAAGATAGACGCTTATACTTATATAGAGAAAGCGGCTGACGACCTTACCCCCAGAACCAAGGAAAACTTGACACTCGAAGAACTGATGAAGACGTGGATGGCTAAGATGGAGGATAACTGCCTCTTTATTTCTGCCCGCGAAAAAATCAATATGGAGGAACTGAAGAGTGTAGTTTATCAGCGTGTGAAGGAATTGCACGTGCAGAAGTACCCCTATAATGACTTTCTTTATCAGACCTACGAAGAAGAAGTTTAATTTTAGTTATGAGTTATAAGTTATGAGTTATTTGCTGGCAGCGGTTTGAATCGGTAGTGCCGGCAAAGGCAATAACTTATAACTCATAACTCATAACTCGTTATAAGGATGAATTACAGAAGACTGACCGAAGATGAAATTCTCCGGTTGAAGAGCCAGTCATGTCTGGCTGATGATTGGGGGAAAGTAACCGTTGCAGAAGAGTTCTCAACGGAATTTGTGCATCATACCCGTTTTTCGGGTGAGGTGTGTTTGGGAGTGTTCCATTCAGAATTTATGTTGCCGGGAGGAATCAGGAAGCATTCCGGTTTGCGGCATGTGACGCTGCATAATGTAACGGTGGGAGATAACTGTTGCATTGAGAATATCCAGAACTACATTGCCAATTATGAAATAGGGCATGACACCTTCATTGAGAATGTGGATATTATTCTGGTAGACGGTGTGTCGAAGTTCGGTAACGGGGTAGAAGTGTCTGTCCTGAATGAGACGGGAGGCCGTGAGGTGCTGATTAATGATAAACTCTCCGCACACCAAGCCTATATTCTGGCGCTTTACCGCCATCGCCCGGAGCTGATTGCACGGATGAAGGAAATCACGGATTTTTATTCCAACAAACATGCTTCTGCTGTAGGAAGCATCGGGAACCATGTAATGATATTGAACACCGGTTCCATAAAGAATGTGCGCATCGGTGATTATTGCCGCATCTGTGGTACATGCCGTCTGTATAACGGAAGCATCAACAGCAACGAGGTGGCGCCGGTACACATCGGGCATGGGGTGATTTGTGATGATTTCATCATCTCTACCGGGTCTCATGTAGATGACGGAGCTATGCTGAGCCGCTGCTTCGTGGGGCAGGCATGCAAGTTGGGACACAACTACTCTGCCTCGGATTCTTTGTTTTTCAGCAACTGCCAGGGAGAGAACGGGGAGGCGTGCGCTATTTTTGCCGGACCTTATACGGTGACACACCATAAATCCACGTTGCTGATTGCCGGTATGTTTTCCTTTATGAATGCCGGTTCGGGGTCCAATCAGAGCAACCATATGTATAAGTTAGGGCCTATCCATCAAGGCACTTTGGAGCGTGGTGCCAAGACGACTTCCGATTCGTACATCTTGTGGCCTGCAAGGGTGGGAGCGTTCTCCTTGGTAATGGGGCGCCATGTCAACCATTCTGATACTTCGAACCTGCCGTTCTCTTACTTGATAGAGCAGAATAATACCACCTACCTTGTACCCGGTGTCAACCTGCGTAGTGTGGGTACCATCCGTGATGCCCAGAAGTGGCCGAAACGTGACGGGCGTACCGACCCGAACAAACTGGATTACATCAACTATAATCTTCTCAGCCCCTACACGGTGCAGAAAATGTTCAAGGGACGGGAAACGTTGCAGAATCTGCGTCATGCCAGTGGCGAGCTTTCGGATATCTATTCTTTCCATAGTGCGAAGATACGTAACTCGGCTTTGGTGAAAGGTATCCGCTTCTATGAAATAGCCATTCATAAGTTCCTCGGAAACTCTGTCATCAAGCGCTTGGAAGGCATTGACTTCCGGAGCAATGAAGAAATACGTGCCCGTTTGAAGCCCGATACTGCCATTGGCAGCGGCGAATGGGTGGATATTTCCGGATTGATAGCCCCAAAGAGTGAGATAGATGCGCTGATAGACGGTATTGAGTCCGGCAAAGTCAATCGCTTGAAGTCTATCAATGCCGAGTTTGAGAAGATGCACAGCAACTACTATACCTACGAATGGACCTGGGCGTATGAGAAGTTGGAAGAGTTCTATGGTATCAAGCCGGAAGGTATGACGGCAGAAGACGTCATACATATTGTCGAAAAATGGAAAGAAGCAGTAGTTGGCCTCGACCGCATGGTGTATGAGGATGCTAAGAAAGAATTTTCACTGGCTTCCATGACGGGCTTTGGAGCTGACGGCTCACGCTTGGAAAAGGAACTCGATTTTGAGCAGGTACGCGGCGACTTTGAAAGCAATCCGTTTGTAATGGCTGTGCTGAAACACATTGAGGTGAAGACGGCGCTGGGCGATGAACTGATAGGGCGGATGCAGCGGGTGTCAGAAAATTAATTATGATTTGTTGCGTTTTTACTCTAATTAAAGAATTATTTCAATAATAGTTTTTACCTTTGCTCGGTAAAGGCGGTTTTGTGCTGCCTTTGCTACCCGAATCACTTTTAAACATTAAATATACGAGTAATTATGGCAACAACACCTCCGTTCAAGTATCAGCCCATGTTCGAGAAGGGGAAAGATACTACTGAGTATTATCTGCTTACAAAAGATTACGTGTCAGTAAGCGAGTTTGAAGGAAAACCTATCCTGAAGATTGAAAAAGAAGGTTTGACGGCAATGGCCAATGCGGCTTTCCGTGATGTATCGTTCATGTTGCGTCGTTCGCACAACGAGCAGGTTGCTAAGATTCTGAGTGACCCCGAAGCAAGCGATAACGATAAATACGTGGCACTCACCTTCCTGCGCAATGCAGAGGTAGCATCCAAGGGGGTACTTCCTTTCTGCCAGGATACGGGTACGGCAATCATCCACGGCGAAAAGGGACAACAAGTATGGACCGGCTACTGTGATGAAGAAGCTCTCTCACTGGGTGTTTACAAGACTTATACCGAAGAGAACCTGCGCTATTCGCAGAATGCTCCCCTCACCATGTACGATGAGGTGAATACGAAGTGCAACCTTCCCGCACAGATTGACATCGAAGCTACGGAAGGTATGGAGTACGAGTTCCTCTGCGTAACCAAGGGTGGTGGCTCTGCCAACAAGACTTATCTCTACCAGGAGACAAAGGCTATCCTCAACCCCGAAACATTGGTTCCCTTCCTTATCTCAAAAATCAAGACTTTGGGTACGGCAGCTTGTCCTCCCTATCACATCGCATTCGTTATCGGCGGTACCTCTGCCGAAAAGAACTTGCTGACTGTGAAACTGGCTTCCACCCACTTCTACGATAACCTACCCACTACCGGCAATGAGTTCGGCCGCGCTTTCCGCGATGTGGAACTGGAGAAGCTGGTACTGGAAGAAGCTCATAAGATTGGCCTCGGTGCCCAGTTCGGCGGCAAGTATCTGGCTCACGACATCCGCATCATCCGCCTGCCGCGTCACGGTGCGTCCTGTCCCGTGGGTCTGGGTGTTTCCTGCTCTGCCGACCGTAACATCAAGTGTAAAATCAATAAAGAAGGTATCTGGATTGAAAAGCTCGACAGCAATCCGGGTGAACTGATTCCCGAAGAACTCCGTAAGGCCGGTGAAGGCGACGTGGTGAAGATTGACTTGAACCAGCCGATGGCCGATATTCTGAAGGAACTGACCAAGTATCCGGTTTCCACCCGTTTGTCTCTGAATGGAACCATTATCGTAGGCCGTGACATCGCACACGCCAAGCTGAAAGAACGTCTGGACCGTGGCGAAGACCTGCCGCAGTACATCAAAGACCATCCCATCTACTACGCCGGTCCTGCCAAGACTCCTCAAGGCATGGCTTGCGGCTCCATGGGCCCGACTACTGCCGGACGTATGGACCCGTATGTAGACCTCTTCCAAAGCCACGGCGGCAGCATGATTATGCTTGCCAAAGGTAACCGCAGCCAGCAAGTGACAGATGCCTGCCAAAAGTATGGTGGTTTCTACTTGGGCTCTATCGGTGGTCCTGCCGCTATCTTGGCACAGAACAACATCAAGAGCATTGAGTGCGTGGAATATCCCGAACTCGGTATGGAAGCTATCTGGAAGATTGAGGTGGAGAACTTCCCTGCATTCATCTTGGTGGACGATAAGGGCAACGACTTCTTCAAGCAACTGAAGCCCTGGAATTGCAGCAAGTAAAACAGAAGCCTTTTAGAAAGGCATAATATAAGGAAAGCCGTAACGGAGAAAATCTTGTTACGGCTTTTTTGTTTTGTAGAGGAAAACAAAGTGTTTCGCGGCATAGAACACTCTGTTTCATCAAGCAAAACAAACTGTTCCTTTATGTTGAAACAAATTGTTTCTTCCTATTGAAACAAACTGTTCTTTCATGTTGGAACAAATTGTTCTTCCCTATTGGAACACTCTGTTCTGCCTTGATAAAACAGATTGTTCTCTATAGGAGAATAAAACTGAAACTCGTTTGTTGTCGTATTTTTGTTACATTCTCCTTTTCATTTCTCGGTTAACTTCTTTATCTTTAGCCCTCCAAACAACCAATTTAATAAAACATGGAACTGACTCTTACACGACAAACTCCGGCACAACACATCGTATGGCTGGATGTGGTACGCCTTGTTGCAATGTTTACAGTAGTTTGCTGCCATTGCACAGACCCTTTTAACTTCTATCCGGGCACATCGCCCGACATTGTTGACATCAAGTTCTGGGGAGCTGTCTACGGTGCGGCGCTCCGTCCTTGCGTACCGCTTTTTGTAATGATTACCGGTGCATTGCTGTTGCCGGTACGGGGTGACGCCTCGGCATTCTACAAGAAACGTATCCCCCGCGTATTCTTTCCTTTCCTCATCTGGTCTGTGATTTACAATCTGTTCCCCTGGATAACGGGACTGCTGGGAGTGGAGCCGAAAGTGATTCTGGATTTCTTCCCTTATTCGGGTGAGGAAGTGATGCGCCAGTCTCTGGCAGTGAGCCTGGGATATATTGCAGAAATGCCTTTTAATTTCTCTCTATTGGATGTGCACATGTGGTATATCTATCTGCTGATAGGGCTTTATCTCTATCTTCCGATATTCTCGGCATGGGTGGAGAAGGCCTCGGAACGTGCCAAACTATGGTTTCTTGCAGCATGGGGAGTGACACTGCTGCTGCCTTATTATACCGAGTTTGCCGCTCCGTACCTTTGGGGGACTTGCTCGTGGAACTCGTTCGGTATGCTGTATTACTTTGCCGGTTTTAACGGCTACCTATTGTTGGGCCATTATCTGAGGAACCATAACTGGACGGGCCGGCAACTCTGTGGCATCGGCATTCCCATGTTTGCCATTGGCTATGCCGTAACATTCCTTGGTTTCCGTCGTATGACCTCCTTGCCGGATTTTACGGATGAGATGCTCGAACTCTTCTTCACCTACTGTTCGCTGAATGTAGTAATGATGACCATCCCCGTGTTTATGCTTTGCAAGCGGGCCAATTTCCGTTCGGAGCGCATCAAGAAAGCATTGGCAAACTTGACGCTCTGTGGTTTTGGAGTCTATATGATACACTATTTCTTTACCGGACCGAGCGTAGTCCTGATGCGTGCTATCCATGTTCCTATCTATCTTCAGATACCTTGTGCCGCAGTCGTCGCTTTCTGTACTTCCTGGTTTCTGGTGGCAATGGCATACCGTTGTTTCGGGAAACGGACCAAGTGGGTGCTGGGGTAGTTTGGATGAAAGATTGTTTATCTTTAAAGGAGGAGATTTAGGGCTTATTATCTCCTCCAGATTCTCCACATATAGTAAGCGCAGTGCGTGAATGCGAAAACAAACGAGATAATCAGCAGCACTTTGCTTTCTCCCCATCCCACAGTCTGTTGGTGCCACAGTCCGGTGATGACACAAAGAACGGCAAGGATAAGTCCAATCATGTTCAAGGTCACCTGCCCGTGGCGGGTGTCGCCTCCATGCTCCAGCTTACTGTGCTTCATGCCGTAGCCCACGTAGATGTCCAGACCGATGAGCATCCACAGCACCAGGCGTATCCATGTATCGGCAGGAAGGAACAACATCATGCAAAGGCAAGTAAGAATACCCAGTATGGGGATAAGTGGAACAAGTGGGGTTTTAAAGGAACGGGGCACGTCAGGCATGGTTCTGCGTACTACCAGTACAGCGGCACAGACCAGCGTGAAGGCCATCAGCGTGCCGATGCTTGTCATCTCTCCGGCCAGCCGTGCGGGTACAAAAGCTGCCAGCAGGCCCACAAGTACCATGAAGAGCAGGTTGCTGCGTGCCGGAGTACGGAACTTTTCGTTGATATGCGAGAAGAAAGGAGGCAGCAGCCCGTCATGGCTCATGCTTAGGAATACGCGGCTCTGTCCCAGCAGCGTCACCATGATGACGGAGCAATATCCGAACAGAATGGACAGCACGATGGCACGGTTCAGCCAGGGATAGTCCGGCTGGATGATACCTGCAGCATCAGCCTGCCCCATGTGCTCTATGGCTATGGCAACGGGAGCAATGCCTTGCTGTCCGCTGAAGGCGGTGTAGTGTGCCACTCCCGTCATGACGTGGGCAAAAACCATATAGAGCACGGTGCATACCAGCAAGGAGACCAGAATGCCGATAGGCATGTTCCGCTTCGGGTTCTTCGTCTCTTGGGCGGCTGTGCTCACGGCGTCGAACCCGAGGAAGGCGAAGAATACGATGGCCGCCCCTCGCAGGATGCCGGAGAAGCCATATTCGCCCAGCACGCCCGTATTGGCAGGGATGTAAGGTGTATAGTTGTCGGTATTGATGTATTTCCAGCCGAGTATGACAAAAATCAGTATGACGGAAACCTTCAGGAATACAATGAAGCCGTTGAAGATGGAGCTGCCTTCCGTACCCCGTATCAGGAAGAGGCTCATCAGCACGACGATAAGGAAGGCGGGGATATTTACGACTCCACCATCCCAGGGACAGGCGGTGAGGGCTTGCGGTAGATGTATGTCCAGTCCCTCGAGAAAGACGACCAGATAGCGGCTCCAGCTGATGCTTACCGTGGTTGCGGCTACGGTGTATTCCAGTACCAGGTCCCACCCGATAATCCAGGCGATGAGTTCGCCCATCGTGGCATACGAGTAGGTGTATGCGCTGCCGGCTACGGGTATCATGGATGCAAATTCCGCATAACATAGTCCGGCGAAGCAGCATCCCAGTGCGGCAATGGCAAAGGACAGTGTGATGGCCGGTCCCGTATAGCCTGCCGCCACCGTTCCGGTGATGGAGAATAGACCCGCTCCGATGATGACTCCCACGCCCAGGGCAACAAGGCTCCACGGACCAAGTACACGTTTCAATGTTTTCTTTCCGGAGGCATTAGCCTCCGCTTGCAGTGCCTCGAATGGCTTTCTGATGAATAATCCCATTATGCTTCAATTCTGATAAACCGGGCGCAAAGGTACGGATTATATTGCTTATTCCATATAGCGCGCTACTTTTCCACTGATTTGCAGTAGGGAGATTTCACATAATTTGGTATCATATTCCGCGGAGAGAATACGTTCTTCTGCATCCAGCAGACTCTTTTGGGCTTCGCGCATCTCGATTCCCGAGAGGTTGCCCAGCATATATCGTTCCATGGCAATCTCGTGGTTCTCCTTGGCAGCCACAAGGTTCTGGCGTTCCAGGTTCAGCATTTGCAGGTTGTTTTGGTAGGCCTGCCATAGGTTGCTGAGATCGGCGCGCAGGGCTTGCTCCAGTTGCTCCCGTTCCAGGCGAGCGTTCTGCACGGCAATGCGGGCATTCTTGCGTTCGCGGCGCCGGTTGCCATCGAACAGATTGAAGCCGACCGTGACGCCGAAGTTCAGACCGAGGTTGCTGCGGCGGCTGTTGGCAGAGATGTCATACTTGTTGAGGGTGTAGCCGTATCCGCCGTTCATCTTCACGTATGGGTAGTCGCGCGAGCAGACTTTCTTGTAGTCCAGACGGGCCAGGGTATTGTTCTGTTCGGCACGTAGCAGTGAGGCGTTGATGGTGAGGGTGGCGTTCCACAGCTCCTCGAAGTTCAGGGAGGCGGTCACGTTGATGAGGCTGTCTTGTATGATAAACGGCTGGTCTACATCTTTGTTTGCCATGAGTTCGTTCAGCTGGATACGTGAGGTGTGCAGCAGTTCCTGCTGTTTCATGTATTGGGCACTGTCGGCATTGAAGTCCACTTTGGCCTGCTGGTAGTCCAGGCGCGAGAAGTTACCGATGTGGTAACGCTCTTCCACAATGCGCAGGCGCTCTTTGGATAGCGATACGGCATAACGGAAGTTCTTCAAGCGGATTTTTTGCTGCACATAGTTATAGTATTCGGCGGCTATGTTGGCTATCAGGTCCTCGATGGCGATGCGCGTATTGGTCTCGCCTTGGCGTTCCAGCTCCTTGAGCCGTTGGTAGTTGGCGGTAATGTTGAAACCGTCGAAGATGGTCCAGTTCAGGTTGATGCCTGCATCGAGAGTTTGGTCAAACACTCCGTTGTCCTTGGTTGTCTCTCCGGTGGCTCGGGCTTTGGTCTCGGTATTGTCTATGGTTCCCTTGTAGCCGGCGGAGAGGCCCAGTGTGGGCAGGTAGCCCGCATTGCCCAGTGTGGCGTTGTTCTTGCTGACCTGCTCTTCATTGCGGACAATGCGCAGGGAGTAGTTGTTCAGCAATCCTTGCTCCAGGCAGGACTTCAAGGTGTAGGTAGGCGCAGGCTGTGCATAAAGGCCCAGCGCTGTGCAGGCAGTGGCTATGAAAATTAAAACAATGCGTTTCATTCGGTCTTCAGTTTACTTCGGTTCGTTGATACATAACTATATATGGCAGGCACGATGTACATCGTCAGCAGTGTGGAGATGAGCATGCCGCCTACGACGGCAGTACCCATGGCGATGCGCTGGTTGCAGCCTTCGCCGGTGGCGTAGGCAAGCGGTATCAATCCCAGGATGGTGGAGGCACTCGTCATCAGGATGGGGCGCAGACGTTGCAGGGAGGCGTCCTTGATGGCTCGCATCTTGTCTTCACCCGCTTCCTGCTTCTGATTGGCGAACTCCACAATCAGGATACCGTTCTTTGCTACCAGACCAATCAGCATGATGATGCCAATCTGGCTGAATATATTCATCGTGATGTCTCCGAAATACATGAATACCAGCGCGCCGGCAATGGCGAGAGGCACCGTCAGCATGATAATCAGCGGGTCTTTGAAGCTCTCGAACTGGGCGGCCAGAATCAGGTAAATCAGCACGATGGCAAGGATGAAGGCGAACATCAGACTGGAGGAGCTTTCGCGATACTCCTTGGAGTCTCCGGTCAGTGCGGTACGGAAGGTCTCGTCCAGTGTCTCCTTGGCAATCTTGTCCATTTCGTCCAGTCCTTGCCCGATGGTCTTCCCGTCGGCAAGCCCCGCGGAGATGGTGGCGGAAACGAAACGGTTGTAACGGTACAGTTTCGGAGGTGCGATGCCGCCGGTAAGCTCAATTAGGTTGTCCAGCTGTACCATGTTCCCGTTGTCGCTTCGGATATAGATGCCTTTCAGGTCGGCGGGCTTGTTGCGTTGCTGGCGGTTGATTTCGCCTAATATCTCGTATTGCTTTCCGTTCATGTAGAAGTAGCCCATACGCTGTCCGCTCAAGCCGTATTGCAGAGTTTGGGCAATGTTCTTGGTGCTTACGCCCATGATACTCGCCTTGTCACGGTTGATGTTGATGCGCGCTTCAGGCTTGCTGAACTTCAGGTTTACGTCTGCCATCTGGAATACCGGATTTTCGTAGACCTTCGTCATGAACTTGGGGAGCACCTCCTGCAATTTCTCGATATTAGTTGCCTGCAATACATACTGCACGGGCATACCGCCGCGCCGTCCTCCGAATGAGGAGGACTGCTGTACGAAAGAGCGTGCCATGGTCTTTTTCTGCACTGCCTTCGACAACTTTTCGGCAACCTCCATCTGGGTATAGTCACGGTCTTTCATGTCTTTCAGTGTGATACGTACGTTACCGCTACCACTGGATACACGCGCTGTTACCGCTTCTGCATCCGGGATAATGGAGTCCACCAGATGATTGATGTCTTCGGTATAGTCGCGGATATATTCGTAAGTCACTCCTTCGGCACCCATTGTATTGATACTGATTTGCGAACGGTCCTCCAATGGCGCCATTTCAGCCGGGATAGTATTCCAAAGGACTCCGATAAGCAGGATGGTGACGATGGTGAAGGGCAAGGCAATCCAGCGCCGTTTCAGGAAGGCGGCCAGTGACTTGCTGTATACCCGGTTCATTCCTTCGAAGAAAGGTTCGGTCTTGCGATAGAACCAGCTTTGCTGTTCGCGCTTCACCAGGAGCTTGGTGGCGAGCATCGGTGTAAAGGTCAGTGCGGCAAACGAAGAGATAACCACCGAACCGGATACCACAATACTGAATTCGCGGAACAGACGTCCCGTCATGCCGTCCATGAATACAATGGGGAAGAACACGGCAACCAGTGTGATGGTGGTGGAGATTACGGCGAAGAATATTTCTTTGGCTCCCTCGATACCCGCTTCTTTGGGTGGCATCCCTTTCTCTATGCGGACGTAGATGTTCTCTGTCATTACAATGGCATCGTCCACCACCAGTCCCACGGCAAGCACCACCGCCAGCATGGAAAGCACATTGATGGAGAAGCCGGCTAGATACATCACGAAGAAAGCGCCGATGAGCGAAACCGGAATCACGATGCACGGTACCAGTGTCACACGCCAATCGCGCAGGAAGAGGAAGATGATAATGATAACAAGCACAAATGCCTCGTATACCGTCTGCTTCACCTCGTTGATGGAGGCACGGATAAACTTGGTATTGTCGAAACCGTAGTTGTAGTGGATGTCTTCGGGCAAGTCTTTCTTCATCTTTTCCATGCGGTCGTATACGGCATTGGCTATTTCTATGTGGTTGGCGCCCGGTTGCGGAATGACTACGATACCCACCATAGGCACACCGTTCATCTTCATATAACTCTTGATGTCGGCAGGACCCAATTCGGCACGTCCTATGTCGCTGAAACGGACGATACGGTTGCCATCCTCTTTCAGGATAAGGTTGTTGAACTCTTCTGCCGTATGCATCAGCCCCAGTGTGCGGATGGTGAGTTCGGTGGTATTTCCTTCGATACTGCCGGAGGGAAGTTCCACATTTTCCTGGTCTACGGCATTCTTCACATCCATGGGGGTGATGCCGTAACCGGACATCTTGATGGGGTCTAGCCAAAGGCGCATGGAGTAGCGTTTCTCTCCCCAGATGCTTACGCTGCTGACATCGGAAATTGTCTGTAGCTGTTCCTTTACGGTGAGGTCGGCAATTTCGCTCAACTCCAATAGCGAGCGTTTGTCACTCTGGAGTGCCACCATCAGGATGGGCATGGCATCGGCATCCGCCTTTGAAACGGTAGGCGGGTCGCAGTCACGAGGCAGAAAGCGTTGTGCGCGCGACACTTTATCACGTACGTCGTTGGCGGCGGTTTCCAGGTCAACGGAAAGCTCAAACTCTACTGTGATACGTGATGAACCTTGCTGGCTGACACTGGAGAGGGAGCGTATGCCGGGAATACCGTTGATGTTCTGCTCCAGAGGCTCCGTTATCTGATTCTCGATGACATCGGCGTTGGCACCCGGATAGGAGCAGGATACTGATATGATAGGATTGTCTACAGACGGGTATTCGCGTACACCCAGATAATTGTAGCCGATGAAGCCAAACAGCAGGATTATCAGGGTAAGTACTGTCGAGAGTACCGGTCGCCGTATACTTAATTCGGATATATTCATTCTTTACAATTGATAATTAACGGTTGATAATTGACAGTTGTCAATTGATATTGTCCAGTGTTACCGGTAGCCCGGTACGGAGTTGCAGGGTTCCCGAGGTGATGATGGTATCTCCTGCCTGCAAGCCTTGCAATACTTGTACTTCAGCTTCCGTACGGATTCCCGTAGTAATCTCTACCGGCTGGGCTTTTCCCGACTTATAGAGGAATATCTTGTCTTTTCCCATTTCCGGCACAATGGCTTCGGACGGTACGGCAAGGGCGTCCTGAATTTCATCCTTGTTCAGCTTGATGCTGGCATAGCGGCCCGGAAGCACAGCTCCGTTGGCATTGGGATAAAGTGCACGGATTGTCAGGGTATGGGTAGTAGGGTCTATCTTTGATTCGCGTGCATAAACCGTGGCGTGGAAGGTATTTAGCTTTCCTTCGAGAGTGAAGTCCAGTCCGGCGCCGGTCTTTACGTCATTGGCATACCGCTCGGGTACGGCAAATTCCACCTTCAACGGCGAAATCTTGGTGAGTTTGGCTACAATGGTTGTAGGGGAAGCGTAAGTACCCACACTGACTTGGCGCAGACCGATGACACCGTCGAAAGGAGCACGCAGCTCAGTTTGTGCGATGTTCGATTCTATCAGGTCAATGTCGGCATTCAGGGTGGCCAGCTCGGTCTTTACTTGTTCGTAGGCTTCTTTACTGACCGCATCCCTTTCCAGCAGGGCGTTCTGGCGAAACACGCGGTCTTCTGCCAACTTTAATTGGGAGACGAGGCGTTGCAATTGTGCTTGCAGCGGCCGGTCATTAACTTTGGCAAGTAATTGTCCTTTCTTGACGAAGCTGCCTTCTTCAAAATTTATCTCTATGATTTTGCCGGATGTCTCGAAAGAAAGGTCCACTTCCTCATCCGGCAGCAGGCTGCCGCTGATTTGTATTTCATCCTTCAGCAGTTGCGGTTTGATTATTTTTGCGTTTACGTTTAGAATTTTCTTACCGCTACGTTGACCGGTCATCACCTTGTCTGCAGCGGCTAATTCTTCATTCTCTTTAGGTAATTGGGAGTAGATTCCTCCTCCAATCAGTCCGGCACCAATCACGATAATGATGCCCCATTTAACTCTCTTATTCATGTTGTAGTATTAGTAGTAATAAAATCAGCCTTAGATTAGACTACGGGAAAAGAGAATAGTTTAAAAGATAAAGAGTTAAAAAGTGTAAGAATATGGATTGGAAAGGTGATAAAATGACAAATCAGTAAGCAGCCCGGTATTTTCCCTCCTCCTTGTCCTCCAGCATGTTCAGATAAGAAGCGTAACGGGATTCGCTGATATAGTGCTTCTCGACAGCCTCGCGTACAGCGCATCCGGGTTCGTGGCGGTGGGTACAGTTGCCGTAACGGCAGTCGGCAGATACCTTGAATATTTCCGGGAAGTAGTGGCCTATCTCTTCTTCTTCCATATCGAATGTTCCGAAACCTTTGATGCCCGGAGTGTCAATGATATATCCGTTGCCCGGAACCGGGAACATTTCTGAGAAGGTAGTGGTGTGCATACCTTTATTATGATAGGTGGATATCTCTCCGGTTTTAATCTCTATATCGGGCAGTATTGCCTTGATGAGTGTCGATTTCCCTACTCCGGAATGTCCGGAAAAGAGGGTTATGCGTCCTTTGAGTTCTTTCTCGATAGTGTCGATGCCTTCCCCTTTTCTGGCAGAAACCTTGAAACAAGGATAGCCGATGGTGGTGTAAAGGTTGATCAGGCTGTCCAGATAGTGCAGTTCCTCTTCATTGTAGGCATCCACTTTGTTGAATATAATCTTGACGGGAACACGGTATGCCTCGGCAGAGGCGAGAAAACGGTCTATAAAGGTAGTGGAGGTCTCGGGATAGTTCACCGTCACTATGAGCATGCACTGGTCGAGGTTGGCAGCAAGAATGTGCGATTGCTTGGAAAGGTTGGAGGCGCGGCGGATGATGTAATTCTTCCGGTCCTCTATCTCGCTGATAAAGGCCGTACCTTCTTGGTTCAGTATGATGTTCACATAATCGCCTACAGCCACGGGATTAGTGCTTCGTATGCCTTTCAGCCGGAAGTTCCCTTTGATTTTACATTCAATCTCCCTTCCGTCGTCAGTCCGTACCAAGTACCAACTTCCGGTGTTTTTTATAACGAGTCCCCTCAAAATAATTGAAAGTTGAAAGTTGAAAGTTGAAAATGGAAGGTTGAAAGGCTTCTATACTTGGTATATCGGTTTATTTTCAACTTTCCATTTTCCGTTTTCAACTTAATTAAACGGTCATGATTTCTTTATCCTTTGCAGCCAGCATGTCATCAATCTGCTTGATGAACTTGTCGTGAATCTTCTGCAGCTTTTCTTCACCGCCTTTCTGGGCGTCTTCGGCCAGTCCGTCCTTTACGGATTTCTTCAAGGCGTCGATGGCATCACGGCGTGCATTACGTACACTTACCTTGGCAGTTTCTCCTTCTCCCTTACACTGTTTGGCAAGTTGTTTACGGCGTTCTTCCGTCAGTGGCGGGATGCCGATACGGATAATCTCACCATTGTTTTCGGGCATGATGCCGAGACTGGAGTCAATGATGGCCTTTTCAATGACGCGGAACATGCTCTTATCCCATGGCTTGATGGCAATGCTGCGTGCGTCCGGAGTGGTTACGGCTGCCACATTGTTGATAGGAACCATACTTCCATAAGAATCCACACGGATACCGTCCAGCAAACGGATATCGGCTTTTCCGGCGCGGATATGAGCCAGTGCCTCGTCCAGATACATGATGGCCATGTCCATACTTTCTTGCGCTTCGTCTAAGATGTCTTTTACGTCTCTCATATTATTTTCGTTTTGAAATAGCTTTGATTTGAAACTTTGCAAATATAATTATTAAATTGAAAATTGAGAATTAAGAATTAAATAACATTCATTTTTTATTCTCCATTTTCCATTCAATTGTGCACCAGTGTACCGATTTCTTCTCCTTGCATCACTTTTTTCAGATTACCTACTGTGTCCATGTCAAAAACGATGATGGGCAGGTTATTCTCTTTGCACATGCAGGTGGCAGTGAGGTCCATCACTTTCAGACCGCGCTTCAGCACTTCGTCGTAGGTGATGTCGTGGAACTTCGTGGCTGTCGGGTCCTTCTCCGGGTCGGCGGTGTAGATGCCGTCCACACGGGTACCTTTCAGCATGACATCCGCCTCAATCTCGATGCCGCGCAGACTGGAACCGGTATCGGTAGTGAAGAACGGATTGCCTGTACCGGCGGACATGATGACTACTTCGCCTGCTTCCATACATTCGATGGCACGCCATTTATTGTAGAATTCACCGATGGGTTCCATACGTACGGCAGTCAGCACGCGGGCCTTCACGCCGGCAGCTACCAGAGCCGAACTGAGTGCAAGGCTGTTGATGACGGTTGCCAGCATTCCCATCTGGTCGCCTTTCACACGGTCAAACCCTTTGTTGGCACCGCTCAATCCGCGGAAAATGTTTCCACCGCCTATCACGATGCCTATTTGTACTCCCAATTCGTGGATTTCTTTGATTTGAGCTGCGTACTCGGCAAGGCGTTTCTCGTCGATGCCGTATTGCTTTTCACCCATCAGGCTCTCGCCGCTGAGTTTCAATAAGATTCTTTTATAGGTTGCCATAATATATAGTTTTGTTACATTGCTTTGCAGCAAAGATAAAGAATTAAACTGAAAAGTGCAGCAGAATGTGGTAGGATAGTTGCCTAACGCACAGTCTTTAGGAACTCGTCCATGCTGTGATATAACGGAACGCCATAGCGGTTGCAAGTAATCCGCACATTGTCGTAGCGGTAGAAACCGGGTTCACAGATAACGTGCAGTTTGCCCGAACGCATGTGCAGTCCCATCTCCAGCAGGGTGATGGGGGACTTGCTGCTTGCCAGGATATTCATGATTATCAGGTCGGCTTTTTCCAGATGTTCCAGTTCCCAGTTCACTTGATGTTCAAAGTCGGACATTTCGCCGCTGAGTCCCTTGTCCCTTCGGGGATTGTATAGGATGTATTTACCTTGGGGGCGTGCGCGGAACCAGTCGCAGGTTGCCTTTTGCCAGTCTATGCTCTTGCCCATGTCGATGGTGCCGGCCAGGAAAATTCTGGTATATTCGGCTTCGTTCACTTCGGCTTTGCCTTCATCCGGGCGGAGTACGATAACCTCGGACTGAGCCTGCAGCCCGATGGGGAACAAAAGCAGTAAAAGCAGGTGGAGACTTTTCTTCATGGTTGGTGATGGTTTTATAGGATTAGTTTCTTTTCTTGCTTCTTATCGGGAGTCTTGGGAACAGTTTCCTGAAACGGACCAGTTGGCTTGTAATATTGCCTCCTGCGATGACGAGCGTTACGGCTACGATAATCATCACCAGTCCGAAGCTTTCTCTGACTGTCAGGCTTTCTCCAAAGACGGCTATTCCGAAGAAGATGGCTGTCACGGGCTCCAATGCGCCGAGAATGGCGGTCGGGGTGGAGCCGATATATTGGATGGCACCGGTAGTGCAGAGGAAGGATATGGCGGTGGGGAAGACAGCCAGTGCAAGCAGATTGGCCCACAGATACCACTGGTCCGGTGTGTTCAGTACGCCGGAATAGAGCAGGCGTGCCACAAAAAGCGATAGGCCGAAGAGAAGGACATAGAAGGTGACTTTAAGCGTAGCCACATTTTTCAACGATGTCTGGTTGATGCCCACGATGTATATGGCATAGGAAAGGGAAGACGCGAAAACCAGCAGTGTCCCTATCAGGCTCAGTGTGCTGCCGTCCTCGCTCTTGTAGAGCAGTCCGATACCTCCCAGTGCAAGCAGCATGCAGACGATGGTTTGCAGTGCCAGCTTCTCCTTGAAAACCATGGCCATAATAAGCGCCACCATGATGGGATAGACGAACAGCAGTGTAGACGCTATGCCGGCGGCCATGTAGTTATAGCTCAGGAAAAGCGTCAGTGAGGAGAGGGCCACGAGCAATCCCATGATGATGAGCGGAAATGTTTCTTTCCGCTGTATCTTGAATGACCGCCCTCTCGCCTTTATCATAATGCCCAGCAACGGGATGGCGAAGAGGTATCTGAAAAAAAGTACCGAGTCCGGGTCCATGCCGGCCTTGTACAACGGGAGGGCAAACAGTGGATTCATGCCGTAGGAGGCTGCGGCGATGGAACCTAAAATATATCCTTTGGCTTTTGCGTTCATATCTTTATCTGTAAATTAGCGCGCAAAGGTAGATATTTACTTTGATTTCCTCCTTCTTTTCTGTATGAAAACCGTATGAATTCTACACTTATGCCTTCAGTGTGTAGTCACCGGCTTCTTTCGTCACTACTTTCTGCAGTTCTTCGAGCGTCTTTTCACCGTCCGAAAACTCTACGGTGGCTACAGGAGGGTCCAGGGTTACGGTGGCGTGTATGCCTTCCATACTGTTCAATGCTTTCTCTACATGCATGCGGCAATGGTTGCACATCATGCCTTCTACTTTGAATTCTTTCTTCATGATTGTTTCTGTTGGCGGTTCAACATCTTTGTTTTCTTCTCCTTCATGTATTCTTTTCCGTTTCAGCAGCAGGCTGTTGCTCACCACACTGACACTGCTGAATGCCATGGCTGCACCGGCTATCATCGGGTTCAGCAGGAAGCCGTTGATGGGATAGAGTATTCCGGCCGCAATGGGTACCCCTATTATATTATATATAAATGCCCAGAAGAGATTCTGCCGGATGGTCCGGACGGTGAGACGCGACAGACAGAGAGCTTCCGGTATCTTGGTCAGGTCGGAAGAGATGATGGTCATCTTGGCTACATCCATGGCGATGTCGCTGCCTCCACCCATGGCGATGCTTAAGTCGGCTTGGGCAAGGGCGGCGCTGTCGTTGATGCCGTCGCCCACCATGGCAACCTTCCGGCCTTCTGCCTGCAATCGGCTGACGAAGGCAGCCTTGTCCTGCGGCAATACACTGGCCTGGTAGTGGGCGATGCCTGCTTTGCGAGCAATCTCACGGGCGGTGGCCTCATTGTCTCCGGTCAGCATGTGGACTTCGATGCCGGCGGCGTGCAGCTCGCTGACGGCGCGGATGGAGGTTTCCTTTATCCGGTCTGTAATTCCGGCTATTGCCAGCACGTTTTCTTCATCGGCAAACCAGATGACGGTCTGTGCTTCCGATGTCAGTCGGGTTGCCTCTTCCTGCAGGGAGGGGGGGATGGCGATATGGTTTTCTTCCAGCAGTTTCCGGTTCCCGGCGAGGTAGGTCCGGCCTTGTGCCCGTCCTTTCACGCCTTTTCCGGTGATGCTTTCAAAGTCTTGAATGTCTATGGAGGCCGACTCCTTGAGGTGGTTCACCACGGCTTCTGCCAACGGATGTTCCGAGAGCTTCTCCAGACTATAGAAAATGTCCGACAGCGCATTGCCTGCAGTGGCGCCAGTACCGGGCGTCATTGCCTGCGTATTCCATATCAGTTTGCTGACTACCGGTTTTCCTTCGGTCACCGTTCCGGTCTTGTCGAGTACCACGGTGTCTATCTTCTTGGCAATCTCCAGGCTTTCGGCATCTTTTATCAGAATGCCCCTTTCGGCGCCCTTGCCGATGCCTACCATGATGGCGGTAGGAGTAGCCAGTCCCAGTGCACACGGGCAGGCGATGATGACCACCGTGACAAATGCCAGCAATCCGTGGGTGAATCCGCCGGTTCCGTCCAGTAGCATCCATGCGATGAAGGCAAGCACTGCGATGCCTATAATGGTAGGCACGAATATCCCGGCTATCTTGTCCACCAGCTGCTGCACCGGTGCCTTGCTTCCTTGCGCGTCCTGCACCATGTGTATAATCTTCGCCAGCAGTGTATCCGTGCCGATTTTCTCTGCCCGGAAGCGGAAACTTCCCTTCTGGTTGATGGTACCTGCAAAGACCTTGGCGTCTTTGTGCTTGGATACTGCTACCGGTTCGCCGCTCAGCATACTTTCGTCTACGTAGGAGCTACCTTCCGTCACGATGCCATCCACGGCAATCCGTTCTCCGGGCTTCACCAGGACGATGTCTCCGGGGCGAATCTGCTCGATAGGGATAACGCGCTCAAAGGAAGAGTGAGGGACAGCGTGTCCTTCATCCACAATGATGGTCACAGTCTTGGGTTGGAGCCCCATCAGTTTCTTGATGGCGGTTGAGGTGTTTCCTTTCGCTTTTTCTTCCAGCAGGCGGCCCAGCAGGATAAAGGCTATGATGACACTTGCCGCCTCAAAATATACATGCGGATGGATGCCTCTGGATAGCCAGAAGTCCGGAAATAGCATGTTGAACAGGCTGAACAGATAGGCGGTCCCCGTACTGATGGCTACCAGTGTGTCCATATTGGCGCTGCCATGCTGCAATTGTTTCCAGGCGCTGGTGAAGAATCCCCGCCCCAGCCAGAATACGACGGGAGTGGACAACGCCCACATGATGGGATTGGCATGGGGCATATCCATGAAGAACATGCCTATGATGACAACGGGCATAGACAAGATGATGGCCCAGGTTGTGCGGAATTTCAATGCGCTGAATTTCTTGTTGTGGGCCTCTTCCGCCTCTTCGAGCGTGTTGCCGTCCTGGTTTATCAACAAGTCATATCCGGCCGCCTGCACAGCCTGCTGCAAAGTCTCGGAAGAACAGCTCGTAGGGTCATATTCCACGGTTGCCGTTGCCGAAGCGTAGTTTACGACCGCTTTCTTGACACCTGACTGATGGTTCAGCGTCTTTTCTACCCGTGCGGAGCATGAGGCGCAACTCATTCCCAATACGGGAAATGTCTCTTGAACTATATTCTTTTCTGCCATAACAATTTTGTATAAGTCATTACTCTTGCTATGAGTGACTTGGTTCCAAATGCAAATACCGTCAGTTTCATGCCTTGAAACCGATGGTGCCAAAAGTTGAAACTTGTTTGGCACCGTATACTGGCTACCTGACGCCTTGTTCTGGAGGGTGGAATCCATATTTTATATCAGTCATAGCGATACAAAGATAATGCTTTTTCCCTTGAAATTGTTCATAGCCTACCCCTCACGCCAAGCAGGTTCCTTCTTGCTGGGAAATGCCCGTCGGATGACTTCCCGGCTCAAGCCTGTCTGCACCACTCCCCGCATCAGCAGGTAAGTGAGGAAAGCAAGCCATAGGGCATGGTTTGCCAGGACGGGACGCAGTCCATAATATAGGATAAAGAAGCTGACAGCTGCCGCTGCCATGGAGAGGAGCATTCCTCGCGTGGCGGTGGCACCGATAAAGATGCCGTCCCAGATGAAGGCGGCTATCCCGACGGCGGGCACGGCAAGCGCCCAATAAAAATAGGTGTCGGCAACAGCTATCACTTCTTTGTCATCCGTCAATAGTCCGAGGAAGGCATTGCCTCCCAGCGCATAAACCAATGTAAAGAGAACCGCTATCACCGCTCCCCATCCGAAGAGGTGCCGGACGGTGTCTGTAAAGGCTTCCCGGTTGCGTGCGCCTATGTATCTGCCGCTTAAGGCTTCGCCAGCGTAGGCAAAGCCGTCCATTACATACGAGAATAAGGTGAAGAGCTGCATCAGCAGCGTGTTGACAGCCAGAATGATTTCGCCCTGCGAGGCTCCTGCCGAAGTGAAGAACAACGTGACTGCCACCAGACAAAGGGTACGCAGAAAAATATCCCTATTCACTTGTAAGAACCGGAGCATCACCCCTTTCTCCCAGATACCTGCCTCTTCTCCCCCTTTAATTTTTAATTTATAATTTTTAATTTCCCACAATCTTTTCAGCCTGCCGTAGTTGTGCATCCAAAGGGCAATGCCCATCAGGAAGCCGGCATATTGGGCAATCAACGTCCCCAAAGCTACTCCTTCTACTTTCATCCCACATAGATAAACCAGTCCGAGGCTAGCAATGATATTGACCACATTCTGTGTGATGGCTATATACATGGGGATACGCGAATTCTGCATGCCGATGAACCATCCCGTCAGTCCGTATAGCCCCAGCATGGCAGGTGCACCCCAGATGCAGATATGGAAATAAAGCGTTGCCATCTCTCTGACTTCGTCCGTGGGATGGATGAGAAGAAAGGCTCCCTGCTTGATAGGCGTTTGCAGCAGGATGAGGCAGAATGCGACTGCCACGCCTATGCCCACAGAACGCAACAGCAGGCAGACTACCTCCGGCAAATTCCGCTTGCCGAATGCTTGCGAGGTCATTCCGCTGGTACCCATCCTCAGAAAGCCGAATATCCAGTAGATGATATTGAACAGCATGCCACCCACGGCAATAGCGCCTATGTAGGCGGGCGAACCCAGATGGCCGACGATGGCTACATCAATCAGGCCGAGCAGCGGCACGGTGATGTTCGATACGATGGAAGGTAAGGCTATTTGCAGTATTTGTCTGTCTCTGGGCTTCATTTATATTATTTAATTCATTAAGGTCGGCAAAGTTAACTATTTTTCTACTTTCAACTATTGATGGTTGCCGTAAAAATGCGTAGTTTTGTAGGTAGATTTCTATGAGACTGATTGGGCTGTTAAACTATATATATACACTAAAAATGAAAACCTTAACGTTGCTTTTCTCCTTGTTCTTGATGTGTCCGCTGTCTGTCTGGGGACAGTCGGCAGATGAGTTGCTTTCGAAAGTGTCCGATGCACTTTCCGAGGGTAAAGATGACTATGCGGTGAGTTTGTTTCGCCAGGCGGCAAATGCCGGTGAGGATAGGACGGAAATGTTCTACTGGACCAATGTGGACAAGAGCAGTGAGGTGGCTCCCCGTCTTGCGGATGTGCTGGCTGTGCACTACAAGGAAATGCGGAATTACGATAAAGCCTACCTCTTCTATAAGGAGTTCTTGCAGCGTCATCCCGAAGACGTACCTGCACTTGTCTCTTGTGCCGAAATGGAGATGATGCGGGGAAAGGAGAAAGATGCCTTAAAAACCTATGAAAAGGTATTGATGCTGGATGCCGACAATCTCCAAGCCAATATCTTCTTGGGGAATTATTATTATCTCCAAGCCGAGAAGGATAAGAAGAAGCTCGAAGAAGACTATAAAAAGATAACTTCCCCCACAAGGATGCAGTATGCACGCTATCGCAACGGATTGTCAGACGTGTTCACCAATAGCTACGGCAAGGCTAAGGCATACCTGCAACGCGTGCTTCAGGTATTCCCCTCCATGGAAGCAGGCAATACGCTGGAAAAGATAAAGAAGATGGAGCTGGAGCTGAAATAGCTGTCCGCATTCCAACTAATAGGAAGGGGCTGTTTGTCTCTTATTTCTCTCCGGTCTCTTTTAATCTCTTCAGATATTCCGAAGGTATGTAGCCGAATTCTTCCTTGAAGCATTGCCGGAAGTAGAACAGATTGTTTATACCTACCTTGAATGCTATTTCCGAAATGTTGTATTTGCCTTCCAGCAGGTATTGCTCGGCGTGTTTCATCCTTATCTTGCGGACATATTCGTTGGTGGAAAGTCCGGTAAGCGCTTTCATCTTGCGGTAGAGGGTGGAATTGCTCATGCACATTTTATCCGAAAGATAGCTGATGTCTATTTTGTCTGAAGAAAGCCGTTCCTCTATCAGCTGGTTTATCTTGTGGATAAACTCGTTGTCCAGCTTGTTGAGCGATTCTGTAATGACAGCCGCTTTATTGCTTATGGCGGCATTGGCGCTGAAATGGTTTGCCAGGTTGCGCCGCGACTGGAGCAGGTTTTCTATACGGCTATGCAGCAGGCTGGCGCTGAACGGTTTGGTGAGGTAGGAGTCGGCACCTACCTGGTAGCCTTCCTCTTTGTCGCGCAGCGAGTCTTTGGCTGTCAGCAGTATAATGGGTATGTGGCTGGTGCGCACGTCTTTTTTCAGCTCACGGCACATCTCGTTTCCGTCCATTACCGGCATCATAATGTCACTGACGATGATGTCAGGTATTTCTTTCAGGGCGCTTTCCTTGCCCAGCTTTCCGTTGGCGGCAGTCTTTACTTCAAAGTGGTCGGAGAAGGATTCGGCTATATAGTCGCAGATGTCCGGATTGTCTTCCACTACCAGCAATATGGGTTTGTCGCTGGATGAAACTTGATTTACTTGTGCCTCTTCTATATGCTGGACGTTGCTTTCCTTTTCCTGCGAATCGGCATGCAGTGCCTGCGGGTAACTGTTGTCGGTAAGCAGGCTGACGTAGAAGGTACTACCTTGATTGGGAGCACTCTCTACGCGGATTTCCCCTTCGTGTAGGGCTACGAGGTTTTTCACCAGAGAAAGTCCGATACCGGTACCCGAAGCCTGGTGTTTGCCGCCTTCCTGGTAATAACGGTCGAATATATGGGGTAGTGCCTCCGGCTTGATACCGTATCCCGTGTCGCTGACCCGGATTTCCGTATAGTTCACTTCGGCACGTTCCACCTGTCGGATACCGATGCTGATGCTACCCTTTTCCGTGTACTTTAGGGCATTGGATATCAGATTGTCCAGGATGGTCTGGATAATTTCCTTGTCGAAGTATATAGGCATATGCTCTTTCTCCACCACCAGCCGGATATCGACGGCTGGCTTCCGGTTCAGTTCCTTGTACTTCAGGCCTATCTCGCGGATAAGGGGTACGAGGTTGTCCCGGCTCACGCAGAGTTTCTTGTTCTGGGTCTCGGTCTTTCTGAACTCCAATATCTGGTTGATGAGGTTCAGTAGCCGGATGGCACTTTGGTGAATGACGGATATCTTCTGTGCGTCTTTGGTGGATAGTGTATCACTTTTCTGTATGTCTTCCAGCGGACCCAGTATCAGCGTAAGCGGGGTGCGCAGTTCATGGGTGATGTTGGTGTAGAAGCGCAGGCGTTCGTTGTTCAGTTCCTGCTCGTGTTCGTGGCTCTGCTTCTCCAGTTGGTACAGTGCTTCAGCATCCAGTCTTTTCTTGTAGGCATAGAGTATAGAGAAAAGGATGATAAGGGACAGCAGGATATAGAATGACTTTGCCCACCAAGTAAGCCAAAGGGGTGGGGCGATGCGGATGTTCAATGAGGTGGTTGCGTCCGACCATGCTTGGTTGCGCATGCGCGTTTTCACTTGGAACTGGTATTTCCCGGGAGGAAGATTACGAAAGGTGACATTATTGGGGTCTGTAAGCGTATACCAGGAGTTCTCGAGTCCTTTCAGCATATAGGCATATTCCACTTGGTTGACCAGGGCATAGTTCTGGATGTTGAACCGGATACTGAAACTATTCTGTGTATATTTCAGTTGCACGTTCTTCTGTCCGTTTAAGGCAATGGTGCTCTGTCCGTTTTCCGGTTTGTTCAGCGGGTCGGTAATTTCAATGTTGGTGATGAATGCGGGTGGTGATTTGCGTTCCTGCAATACAACTTCCGGGTTGAAGTAGCACAGACCGTTTATAGAGCCGAAGTAAAAGTTACCGTCTTGTCCGTAGGCTACACTGCCCCGACTGAAGCTTCCCATGGGGAGGTTGTCGTGATAGTCGTAGTTATAGAAAATGTCTTTACTGTCCACAAGACAGCTGATACCTTTGTTGGTGCTCACCCAAATATTTCCTGCCTTGTCCTCACCGATGGCTTGTATGTGGGTGTTAGCCAGTCCGCTTTCACGTTGGTATACTTTGTAGTTTCTGTCTGTCAGGGAGGGGAAGCATACCAAACCTTCACCCGTGGCCACCCACAACCGCTTTCTGCTGTCTTCGTAGAGAGCATTGATGGTATTGGAGGGGAATTTGGCCAGGACGTTGAAGAGCTGGATGCTTTGGAGTTGAGGGTCATAGAGGCCCAGGCCTCCTCCGAAGAATCCTACCCATACTTGGTCTTCGGAATCCTTCAGCACACAGCGGGCCAGATTGTTCTCCAGATTGTAGTGTGCCTTGATTGTCTTGCTGTCACAATCTATAAGATAGACGCCTTCGCTGGTTCCGACCCAAATGTTTCCCTGCTTGTCTTCATGAAAGGAACGTACGTCAGTGCGTGACTTGTCTTCGGAGAAAATCTGCCGGAAGCTTTGGCTCTTGGGGTTGTAGTAGGCTATTCCTCCATAAAAAAGCCCGAACCATAATCCTCCCTTTGAGTCGCACAAGGCTGCCTGCACCGTATTGCTTCTGAATTTCTTGTTGTCAGCATTGTATATGGCTATTCGTCTTCCCTTGTTGAATACGTTGATTCCTCCTCCATCGGTTCCTATCCAGAGGTTACCGGCTTTGTCCATACAGACACCGGAGGCTATTTTACTGTTCAGGCTGTTGTTGGTGGATGGAAAAGGAGAATATTTATAAGTGCTGAAGAGTGACGGCTCGCGTTTTATGAAGTTGATGCCGCCTCCCCAGGAACCTGCCCATACATTACCGAAGGAATCTTGGAGCAGGCAACGGATACTGGAGTTGGACAAGCCGTATTCATCGTCTCCCTCCCGGATAGAAAGCGCATGAATCTGGTCCGACGAACGGAAAAGCTGTTGGGACAAATCCACTACGGCAATGCCGCCGAATTCCATGGCTATCCAAAGTCTGTTGTCATCCAGTTGGTGTATATCATATACACGGTGCGATATGCAGTTGGTTTTGTCGTCGAAGGGGATGAAACTTTCCGCTTCCGGGTTAAACAGTACCACTCCTCTATCGGTTCCTATCCATATGTTTCCGCTTTTGTCTTTGTAGACACATGTCACTTCGTTGCCGGGCAGGCTGTTGGGGGATTGCGGCTCGTGTGTGAAGTTCTTGACTGTCTTGTCTTTTATGGAAAGTATACTGAATCCCCGGTCCACATGCCCGATATAGAGTAGTCCGTTACCGCCGTCTATGGCAGACCAGATATGGTTGCTTGCAAAACCCGGTACGGTTTCGGTATTGTAATGGGTGAATTGCCCGGTTTGCTTGTCAAAATAGTCCACGCCTTTCCAATAGGTGCAAATCCATAGGTTACCGTCGGAGGCGGCAATGATTTTGGTAATGTCGTCCGTAACCAGGCTTTCAGGGTTGTTTTCGTTGTGTCTGTAAGTGATGAATGAATCGTTGGCATAATTGTATGCATTGATTCCGGCACGCTGGGTTCCTATCCATAAGATGGAGTCGATGGGATCGTCCAGCAGACAGTTCAGTTCGTTGCCGGTGATGCTTTGCTTGCCGGTTGTTTCTTCTTTATAATAGGTAAGGAAGCGTATTCCGTCGAATTTATTTAAACCCTCTTCTGTGGCAAACCATAGAGAGCCCCGTTTGTCTTGGGCTATGCTTACCACATGGTTGTTGGACAGCCCTTCACGGATACTCAGATGTTTTATGGTATATGGCTGCGCGGATAGCAGGAATGGCAGGCATAGGAAAATGGAAAGTAGAATCTTCTTCATAACGGGTCGTTTTTCATTGCATGAGTCAAAAGTACAAATAAAATCTTTAGATGATGTGCACAAATCGTGCATTGACAGATTTATATGCCTTCTCTGCAAGATTTATACAGCTGTTGAATCGAAAATTGGCATATGTTTGCATTGCCGATTATTATAAATCGGAACAAAATGTACTTTTTTGTTTAACTTTAATAATAATATTTATGAAGAAGCATTTCTTTAACGCCACTTTCTGGGCGTTATTATCGCTGGCTTTATGGACTACTGGATGTAGTGACGATGACGGATACTCTGATGTAGACGGGCAGATTCCGACAATGACATTGGTGACGGATCATATTGAATCCGGTGCCGGCCATCGTTTTACCATTGAAGGTTCGTTGGCTGACCAGGATGGAATTGTATCCGTCAATCTGCAATGTGCCGATCTTTATCTGAACAAGACCATTGATTTGGTCGAAATCTATGGAGCTCCCCAAACGGAGTATGAGTTGAGCTATTCTTATGACCTCAAGCGTGATGAAATCGGTGAACGCTTCACCGTGAAAGTGACCGTAACAGATGCGGGCGGGCGTGAAGTGTCGCAGGATGTGTTGATAACGATGGATGGGGACTTTGAGAATCCTACATTTACAATTGCCCCTGGTAAGGAGGTTACCGTACTGATAAAGGATGAAACAAAGTTCAACCTGAATTTCACGGTGAAAGATGACCGCATACTGGATTATGTACTCATTGAGATTCCTGGGGTAGAAGGTTTTGAAAGCCGCCGTATAGAGGCTGGCGGGCAATCTACTTTGAGCTTTACGGAGAAGATTATTCTGCCTAATGAGGTGAAAAGTTACGATGTGACTTTGACGGCTGTGGATGCCAGAGGCAATCAGACAGTGACCAATAGTACCATCAGTGTATCTGAAATGCCTGACTTCCCCAAAATGTATCTGGCCGATGTGGCAACCGTAGAGGAATTGAACAGTGATATTTTCGGTGTACCGATGGTGATTAACCATACGGGCGAGTACCAATATCGTGCACGTTATTATAATAAAGCTGCCGGTACGGAAATTTTCTTCTTACCGCAAAAGACAGACTTTACTCCTATCTGTTTTGGCCTTGATCCGGAGGATAATACAAAACTGACGGATGACCCGGAAACGACTAAACCTATTGTCTTGGATGAGGCTGGTGTTTATTATGAAATAGACATCAATGTGAAAGAGTCTACTTATAGTATGCGCACGTACTCGGTGACAGAGGCTACAAATCCGATGAAATATGAATATGGAAAGCCTTGTTTTGACCGTTGGGAGAATGGGGAATCGTTCATTGATTTCTATATCGGTTGGGGAGGTTCTCCTCAGGATGCGGGAAATCAGTTGTTTGCCCAGGATAAAAATAATCCTCATCTTTTCTATTATCCGGAAAATGGAACTTGGACGCTGGAAGCCGGTGAAGAAATGAACTTCATCATATCCAATTATCATCCCGACGGATGGTGGGATCATGTGGAATGGCGGTGTGACGACTCTCAGAATGTAGAGAAGTTTGGTTACTTCAGTAAGAAAGGGGATGTGAATCCTAATTGGGAAGGCACCAATCAGCGTTGGGAAGACGGCTCGATGGTAGGTGACAACTGGATGAAGCCTACGGTTACGGTGACCGGCAACTACCGCTTTGAGTTTGACGCGCATTTGGGTCGCGGCAAGATTGTGCCTGCTAATTAAAAAGTAACATTAGATTTAAGATATGAAAAAGCAAATTCTATTATTATGTCTTGCGCTGATAAGCCTTTGCGGTTATGCGCAGCAGATAACGGTTAAGGGTGTGGTGACTTCGGCCACCGACCAGCAGCCGTTGATTGGAACTACAGTTCAAGTGAAAGGTACCGGTACGGGTACAATTACCGGTATCGACGGTGATTATACATTACCCAATGTAGACAAGAATGCAGTGTTGGTATTCTCTTCTATTGGTTTTGAGTCTCAGGAAATAGCTGTAGGTGGACGTACTACGATTAACGTGGTACTGAAGGAGGCTGCGGAATTACTGGATGAAGTGGTGGTTATCGGTTATGGTGCTGTGAAAAAGAGCGATTTGACCAGTTCTATTGCTACAGTAAAAGGCGATGAAATCACTGAAACCGTGACCGGTAATGCTATGGATGCTTTGCAGGGTAAGGTAAATGGTGTACAAGTCACCAGTGGTGGTGGCCCTGGAGCTACTCCGAAGGTGCTGATTCGTGGTGTAACTACCGTAAACGGTACGAATCCGTTGTATGTAGTGGATGGTATGCCGGTAGGTGACAATATCAACTTTCTGAATAGTAACGATATTGCTTCCATGGAAGTATTGAAAGATGCTTCGGCTGCCGCTATCTATGGTACACGTGCATCAAACGGTGTCATCCTGATTACTACAAAGAAAGGTAAGACTGGTAAAGCCCGCATCAATTGGAATTCTTCTGTTGGTTTCCAGACCGTGGCCAAACCTAATATTGCCGGTGCGGCTGAATATAAAGAAGTGTTCAATACTCGTTATACGAATGATGGCCTTTCTTCTATCTGGAACGATACGGGTGCTACGACCAATCCCGGTGGTACAGACTGGTGGGATACTGTAGTTAATAAAACAGCTTTGGTGCAGAACCATTCACTTAGTGTTGCCGGTGGCTCAGAACAGTTTGTTTATAACTTTAGCGTGGGCTATTATCGTAACAACTCACAGTTTGATGTAGGTTATTGGGATAAGATAAATATCCGTCTGAATACTGAATATACATTTAATAAGTATGTAAAATTGGGAGTTGATATTGCTCCACGTGTCGAATCATGGGATGATACCCCAAACCAGTTCTCGGCAGCCATGGCTATGGACCCGACAACTCCGGTATTCCGTCCGCAGGACCAATGGGAGGATAATGAGTACAACAACTATCAACGCTCTTACAACAACCAGGAGTGGAATCCCGCCGGTTCAATTGCCCGTAGCAATGCTCATTCTCGCGAGTTGGGTGCCATTCTGAATACCTATCTGCAGGTAAACCCGATAGAAAAGCTGACGTTGCGCACCCAGTTCGGTGCCAATGCACACTATCGCCGTTCTGATTCATTCGTTCCGAAGTTCAATATGGATCCGTTGGAGAAACAAGACTTGAACGAAATCACCCGCCGCAATCAGGAGTGGTTTGACTGGAACTGGACGAATACAGCCACTTACATGGACACTTTCGCTGAAAAGCACAACTTGAATGTAATGGCTGGCTTTACTGCCGAACGTTTTGCATGGTACAATACTCAGGCACGGCGTGATAATGTTCCCAATAATCTGGACCAGATGCAGGAAGTGAATGCCGGACAGCAGGGTACGGACGAGGCCAACGGTGAAACCACTTACAATACACTGGTTTCTTTCCTGGGCCGTGTCATGTACAACTACGATAACCGTTACTACATTTCGGCATCTCTCCGTGCCGACGGTTCCTCCCGTTTCCCGAAGGGCAGCAAGTATGCCCTCTTCCCGTCTGTTTCCGCTTCCTGGCGTGTCATCAGTGAGGCATTTATGCAGGACCAGGACATCTTCAGTGACCTGAAGTTTCGTGGAGGCTGGGGCCGTGTAGGTAATCAGAATATCAACAATAATGCTACCCTTACTTTGTTGAGCGAAACCCAATACTATTATGGCAATACGTTGGCAAATGGTTACTTCGTGTCTACAGTAGGTAACAACCAGTTGAAGTGGGAGACTGTGGAAGATTGGAACGTAGGCGTGGATATGTCATTCCTTGATTCACGTTTGGGTGTAACATTCGAATATTTCCAGAAAAAGTCCATTGACATGCTCTACCAGAAACAGAACATCCTCTCTTTGGGATATGATAACTGGAACAGCCAGATTTGGATGAACATCGGTAGTATGCAGGCCCGCGGTTGGGAAGTGGGACTTACCTGGCGCGATGAAATCGGCAAGGATTTCTCTTACGATCTTGGTCTGAACCTTTCTGCCGTGCGCAACAAGGCCATCAAGTTCTCGGGCGACGGTCCTATCAATGTCGGTGGATTCAATAGCGACCAGATTATCCGTAACGAAGATGGTGGTTTTATCTCCCGTTTCTACGGTTACGTGGCCGATGGCTTGTTCCAGAATTGGGAAGAGGTGTATGCGCACACTGACGAACACGGAACACTGATTCAGCCCAATGCAAAACCGGGAGACATCCGCTTCAAGGACCGGGACCATAACGGAGTGCTCGATGCCAATGACAAAGATTATATCGGTAATCCTTATCCTGATTTAATGATGGGTCTGAATATTGGTATGCGTTATAAGAACATTGATTTTGCAGCCAATTTCTATGGTACGTTCGGTAATGATATTTACAATGTCACCAAAGGACGGTACTCCGGTTCAGGCGGACAGAATGTTTGGGCAGGTACACTGGAGAAAGCATGGCATGGAGAGGGTACCGGCAATGATATTCCCCGTTTGTCGAGCAATGACTTGAACCTGAACTATAACCGTGTTTCCAGTTTCTATGTGGAAGATGGTTCCTACTTGCGTTGCAAGCTGTTACAGATAGGCTATACGCTTCCTAAGAAATGGGTTGGAGGTGCTGACTTGCGTCTTTCCTTCTCTGCACAGAATCCGTTTACCATTACCGGTTATTCGGGAATGGACCCCGAACGCCCGATGGTTGACGGTACTACCGACAGCTCTGGCAGTGCCATCAATACCGGTATTGACAACGTGGCTTATCCTAATCCGAGAACATTCTTGTTTGGCATTGACTTCAAATTTTAATTCTTGATTATCCATGAAACGAATATTTACAATAGTAGTTCTGATTGCTTCGCTGGTGTTTACCTCTTGCGAGGACTTCCTGACCGAAGACGTACGCGGGCAATTGAACGTGGACACTTATTATAAGTCCATAGAAGAGTGTGAATCCGCAGTCACGAGCTGTTATCAGGCCATGACATATGGAGGATGGTGGCAAATCAACACCGTGTGGTTACTTTCCGAAATGTGTGGAGATGATGCCTGGATGGGGAATACCTCTCAGTCTCAGAGTGATTATATCTCATTGGCACATTATCAGGGAAACGGTGCCAGCAATGGTCCTATCTCCAATTTTTGGCAGTACCGTTACAAAGGTATTTTACGTTGTAACATAGCCATAGATCGCATTGCGGCTCTCGAAACCCAAGAGACAGAAACCAGAGACCGTCTGGTGGCAGAAGCCCGTTTCCTGCGTGGCTACTATTACTTCGAACTGGTGAGAAATTTTGGCGGGGTGCCCTTGATGACCAGTTTCCAAATGCCGGAAGAAGTGGAGGGAACAGAACGTGCTACGGCAGAAGCCGTGTACAAATTCATAGAGGATGACCTGATGGCAGCTGCCGAAATACTGCCGCAACGCAGTACTGCGCAAGTAGGGCATGCTACCCGTGGCGCCGCTTTAGGATTATTGGGTAAAGTGTACCTCTATCAGGAGAAATGGCAGGCTGCCCATGATGTGTTGAAGACTGTGATAGATGAAGGCGAATACCAATTGCTTCCCGATTTCGGGCAGGTATGGAATGTCGACTATGACAACAGTGCGGAGAGCCTTCTGGAAATCCAGTATGAATATCATCCCACTTTGGGCTTAGGAGGGGCGCTTGCTACGGTAACCGGTGCCCGTAATGGTCCTGGTGATGGTTGGAGCTGGTGTCAGCCTACGGCAAATTTGGAGCAAGCTTATATTGAGGCCGGTGATACGGAACGTTTGAAATGGACAATAATCAAGTCGGGCTGTACAGAAATTGCCGGCGAAGACCAATTCGAAGATTTCATTGACGCAAGCAAAGCGTTGAATAAGTATCAGGAATATCTTGATAAATATGGTTGGGACCCCAATTGCTATATTATCAATCCCGCTGACCATAAGTCTGCGCGTATCATCCGCAAGTATTTCCTGCCGATGAAATATCGTGCTCAAGGCGATGCAACGGCTTACGCCACGGACAAGAGTCCTTTGAATCACCGTATTCTGCGTTATGCCGATGTCCTTTTAATGTATGCTGAGGCTTGCAATGAACTGGGTGATGACGCTTCTGCCCGTGATGCTCTCAATCAGGTGCGCAGACGTGCCAAGTTGGATGACGTTACGGCAAGTGGAAAGGCATTGCAAAGTGCCATTCGCCTGGAGCGCCGTTTGGAATTGGCTTTCGAGCAGAACCGTCTGTATGATATCCGCCGCTGGACTGATACAAATGGTAAAAAGGTGATTAGCAATATCCTGGGACCGAACGGTTCCTTTGTGAAGTGGAACACTGAAGAGGCTACCCGTGACGCTCTTGAGTGGGAAAATCAAGGTGAAGCAAGTGACAAAGGCATCACTTTCAATGAAAACCGCGACATGGTGTTCCCCATTCCTTTGTACGAAATCACGATGTCCAACGGTTCCATTACCCAGAACCCGGGTTGGAATTAAACACATTCTGATGAAAACAGATTGTTGCAGGAACTGATTATTCAATAGGTCTTTATATTCTGTCGCGGATAGTTTGCAATGGATTATCCGCGGCAGTTTTTTTAATCCGAAACAATATCATGAATTTGAGACACATTTTTATTCTTCCGGCACTGCTTGCTGCAATGGCTTGCAGCGACGATTCTCCCGTTACGCCGGATACTCCAGACACTCCTGAGGGTCCGGACATTACAAACAGCGTAGAGAAACTGGTGAGCATCGATGCCGGACAGACTTTCCAGACAATAGCCGGCTTTGGCGCTTCGGACTGTTGGTCGCCTGCCTTTGTGGGCAAGTCATGGACTTCGCACCGTGCGGGGATTACGGAACTGCTTTTTTCTTCAGAGATTGTGGGCGGCAAGCCGAAAGGAATCGGCCTTTCCCAATGGCGGGTGAATCTTGGTGGCGGCAGTGCCGCGCAAGGTGAAGCCAGCGGCATCGAGGATAAATCCCGTCGTGCGGAATCCTATCTTACGGATGACTTGACGTACGACTGGACCCGTTGCGAGGGACAACGTTACTTCATGGACCGTGCCAAGGAGCTGGGATGTAACAATTTCGTTCTTTTCAGCAATACACCTCCCGTGCAGTACACCTATAATGGAAAAGGATTTTCCGCCAGAGGGGGACTTTCCAATCTGAAACCGGAGCATTATGGTGACTTTGCAGGATATATGGCCGATGTAGCGGCCCGTTATACCGGTGAAGGCTATCACATAAGCCATATCTCGCCCGTCAACGAGCCGCAGTACAACTGGGACAGCGGTCAGGAGGGCAGTGGCTGGACCAATGACGAAGTGGCTGCACTGGCACGCGAGTTGGATATGTCGTTGGATGACCGGGGGCTTTCCACAGACATTCTCTTGGGCGAATCCGGTGATTGGGAGTATCTGTATAAAGTGAAAGGCGATGCCAACCGCAGTAATATATTCTCAGCTTTCTTTACACCCGGCTCTTCCGCCTACGTGGGTGACTTGGCACACGTGAAGAATCTCATTTGCGGACACAGCTATTGGACTGACGGCACATGGGACGGTATGCGCAACGTGCGCAAGCAAGTGGCCCAGGCTGCCGGTCAGTATAATCTGGATGTTTGGCAGAGTGAATGGAGTATGCTGGGCGATAATTACAGCAGTTCCGAATTCGTGGGCTACGAGCAGGCTTCTGAGATGGATATCGCTTTCTACATGTCGAAGGTCATCCACAATGACCTCACTGTGGCTGGGGTGTCTTCCTGGAGTTACTGGACATCGATGGATGTTTCCCGTTGGGGGCATAAGAACCGTTTTCTCTTGATTTCGCTGGTACCTGCCGGTGGCGAGTATGGTGATATAGAGCAGGAGGGAAGCTATCAGGCTACTGCCACTCTTTGGGTACTGGGCAATTACAGCCGCTTTATCCGTCCGGGATACCGCCGTATTGCCCTCGACTTGAACGAATCGCGTACTTTTTTCGGTTCCGCCTGGCTTTCTCCCGAGGGGGATAAGGTAGTGGCCGTCTATACAAACATGTCTGATAAGGCGGTTCGCTTAGGTGAAACGCATGTGGGATGGAGCAATGAAGCGAAGTCAATAGCTACTTATACAACTACCGGTAGCAAGAATCTGGTGGAAGGAACGGTGGCGGCAGGCAAGCAGGTGATTCTGGAAGCCAAGAGTGTGACAACCGTGGTGTATAGCCTGAAGTAAGGAATTAGTTTAACTTCAAAGAAAATCTATATGAAAATGTATTTTAAGAATAACAGGACTGCTCTTATCTTTTTGCTGGCAATGCTGGTCGTTGCTCCGATAAAGGCGCAGGTGGCATTTGGCGATGCCGCAAAATTCAATGACGGATGGCTGTTCCGGCTGACGGACGACTCGGCTATTGTCCGGACTGACTATGACGACAGCGAATGGCGGAAGCTTTCTTTGCCACACGATTGGTCCATAGAGGGGCAATTGTCGCCCACACTGGCCAGTTGCACCGGGTACCTGCCGGGTGGGATAGGCTGGTATCGCAAACACTTCAGGGTTGAAGACAACGCAACACGTCATTATATCTATTTCGAAGGGGTATATAACCGGAGCGAGGTTTACCTGAACGGGCATCTGCTTGGCAGGCGCCCCAACGGCTATGTATCGTTTCTTTACGACATGACCCCTTACCTGAAGGAAGGCGACAATGTGCTGGCTGTCCGTGTAGACCATAGCCGTTATGCCGATTCACGTTGGTATACGGGGTCGGGCATCTATCGCGATGTATGGCTGGTGGCTGCTCCCGATACACATATTGCGCAATGGGGTGTGGGCTGGCATGCCGCTTCGCTGACAGACAAGCAAGCCGTCGTTGCGGTCGATGTAGAGGTGGAGAAGCACAAGGCAACTTCCGACAAACTGGAACTGAAGGCTTCACTGTACGATACTGCCGGAAAGAAGGTGGCACAACGCCGTGTGCGTGTTGCCGATGGAAAAGAGGGCATTGCCAAGCAAAGTCTTGACTTGAAAGTGTCCAAACCCCATCGTTGGAATCTGGATAATCCGTATCTGTATACATTGAAAACCGAATTGCTTGCCAATGGCAAACGCATTGACGGCAGTGAGACCAAAGTGGGACTGCGTACGCTGGAATTTGATGCCAACAAAGGTTTTGCCCTCAACGGCAACTGGATGAAGGTAAAAGGTGTATGCCTGCATCATGATGCAGGAGTGCTGGGTGCAGTAGTGCCGCCGGAGGTATGGGAACGCCGCCTGAATAACTTGAAAGGGATTGGCGTAAATGCCATCCGCATGAGCCATAACCCACAAGCCCCCGTTCTTTATGAACTGTGTGACCGCCTGGGATTTCTTGTAATGGATGAAGTCTCTGACGAATGGGAGTTTCCGAAACGCAAATGGGTACAAGGCTGGAATGTGGGTACTCCGAGTTATGACGGTACTTTCGACTTCTTCGAGGAGTGGATAGAACGGGACGTAACCGATATGGTACGTCGTGACCGCAATCATACCTGTATTTTCTTGTGGAGTATCGGCAATGAAGTGGATTATCCGAACGACCCTTATTCGCATCCCGTTCTTGATGGAGCTAAAATCAACCAGCCTATGTTCGGGGGCTATAAGCCGGATGCTCCCGATGCCATGCGCATCGGAACCATAGCAAAGCGTCTGGCTGCCTGTGTACGTGCCGTGGACACTTCCCGTCCCGTGACCGGAGCTTTGGCGGGTGTCGTGATGTCGAACGAGACGGAGTATCCCGATGCTGTGGATGTGGTGGGGTATAACTATACGGAAAACCGCTACGACCAAGACCATGCCACTTATCCGGACCGCATTATCTATGGAAGCGAGACGGGTTCGGGGCTTGATGCCTGGTATGCCGTCCGCGACAAGGATTTCATCTTCGGGCAGTTCATCTGGACCGGTACGGATTATCTGGGTGAATCGGGCAGATGGCCGTCCCGCGGTTTGTACACGGGTTTGCTCGATTTCGGAAGTTTCCCCAAGCCACGCGGACATTTCCGGGCTTCGTTGTGGTGCGAGAATCCGGTCACGTATGCAGGAACATATCCGGTATATGCCCATCCCAAGCATCCCGAGCATGTATTCCTTTCGCCTGATGCATGGGACATCTGGAACTATGACGAGGGGCAGAACATACGTGTGGTGTGTTATACCAATGCTCCGCAGGCGCGTTTGCTGCTCAACGGCAGGGTGGTAGGCGAGATGAAACCTTATGATGAAAAGACCGGCATCATCTACTGGGATATTCCTTTCCGGGCTGGTGAGCTTCGTACTGAGGGCTGCGATAAGGAAGGAAATGCCTTGTCGAGCTATTCCATCCGGACATCCGGACGTCCTTATGCCATCCGTGCCACGGCGGATCGCACTATTTTGTCCGGCGACCGCGCCACTGCGCACATCACCGTAGAGGTGGTTGACGAAGAAGGTACTGTTGTGAAACTTGGCGACAATGAAATTACGTGTACAGTTGAAGGAGCGGCGCGTCTGCTTGGGCTCGAAGGCTCTGACAACAGTGACATGAGTGATTATACCGATAACCGTCACCGCGTATACCACGGGCGTTTGCTGGCCTATATACAGACTACCGGAGGAGAGGGACCGGTTAAAGTAAAGTTTGCTTCCCCCCTTCTGAAAGGAACTGAAGTAAAGTTTGAAGTAGGGCAGTAGTACACTACTATGGACTTATGTTTGTGCCATCGTATTGGCACAGTCGTGCCAGTACGATGGCAAGGCTGTGCCAGTATGGTGGCACAACTTTGCCAATGCGATGGCACGGGTTGTGCATTTCTTACAGAATGTATTGCACTTCCTTGAACAGATATTCCCGTTCACTTCCTCCTTCATCCTCCAGCACGAACCGTCCGTCTTGCTCTACACGCAGCAACCGGGCAAGGAACTTGCCGTTGGCATCTTCATAAGGGTGCAATCCCCGGCGACGGAAAAGGGAGCGGGCATACCGTGTGGATATCTCGTCGGAGTAGACGGCGAAGTCCTCCATTTGGAGGCTGTTGTAGTAGATTTGTACACGTCTTAGGATATGGGCAAGGATTTCATAACGGTCGTGCTCCTTTCCGGTGATTTGTTTCAGTGAGACGGGGTTGGGAGCATCACTGTTGAAGACTTCCTGGTTGATGTTGATACCGATTCCGGCAATGCTGCGCCTGATATGATGTCCGGAAAGGTCGTTCTCTATCAGTATGCCGCAGATTTTCTTGTCTTTCCAATAAATGTCGTTCGGCCATTTGATGGTGATTTCATCAGACCATCTGCTCAGCTCTTCCTTAATGGCGAGGGAAACGATTTGTGAAAGGATGAACTGCCGGCGGGCTTCCAGAAAAGAAGGGTAGAGTACAAAGCTGAAAAGCAGGTTCTTGCCTTCTTCAGCTTCCCAGGTGTTGCCGCGCTGGCCTTTACCGGCAGTTTGGAACTCGGCAGTCACGGTTGTTAGTTCGGCAACGGATTCTTGCAACTGGTTGCAAAGCTGGCTGAGGTATTGGTTGGTCGATGCCGTCTCGTCCAATGTCACCAGCGGGAACGGGAATGTGTCAGGGCAGGGCTTCATATTCGGTACGCATTTTTTTGGTGAACTTCTTCAATACTTCTTCCACGGAGTGGTCTATCAGTTGCTTCAACAGTTTGTCGTCGACGTCACCGTCAAGGAACACCTGGTTCCAGTACTTTTTGTTGAAGTGATAGGCACCTTCGATGGCAACATAGTGCTCCCGCAGTTCGAGTGCATATTCGGGGTCGCATTTCAGACAAATCTTGTTGGCGCTTTCCAGGTCGATAAGTGCAAACATTTTATTCATGACTTTCATCACGAGCGAGTATTCGTCAAACGGAAAGCATTCCGTGACGGCTTTTTTGCTGAGGCAATATTCGCGGGCGGTTTCGATGTCCATGATGGTATTTACGGTTTTACGGTTTACAATTTACGATTGAAATAACTCTTGCTTGTCAATTTTCAACTCTCAGAACATCGGCGGATAGAAGGCTTCTTTGAGATGCTCTATCCTGAATGCACCCGGTTCGCCTACAGCCGTTATGATGTCGAAGCGGACGGGTGCATCCAAGCAGAAGTGCTTGATATAGGCATCGGCCGCTACGACAATACGTCGTATTTTCTGCCAGTTCACGGCATCCTGCGGCTCAATGTAATCCGTATTGCTACGGGTTTTCACTTCCACAATAATCAGTTCCTTATCTTTGTCGGCTACAATATCCAGCTCAAGGTGATTCTTCCGCCAGTTACGGTCACGTATGGTGTAACCGTTCTGTTCCAAGTATTTGGCAGCGGCGTCTTCACCGGCTTTTCCAAGAATATTGTGTGCACTCATTATTCTGCGTGTCTGGCAGGCATCAGCATACCGTCGTGTCCAGGACGGAAGATAGCGGGCAACTTATAAGTTTTACCATCCAATGTATTGACCACTGCACTGCGCGTTTGGGGGGCTGGATTTGTACCGGTAATCAGTTCAATGGCCTTGGCATACAGAGGTTCTTCATTGTTTCCATAATCTTTATGAATATAGAATACACCTTGTTCGTTATAAGGATTGGTTTCATCCATCAATATATCGGGTTCAAATCCTTTTTCATACTCCCCGAATCCTTTGGCGTTATAGCTTTGGAAGGTGATAGGAACAACACGATATGTGTTATTCCGGACAGTGTACTCCTCATATTCCATACCTACGTTCTTACCAGTGGTCTTTTCACCTATAAGTATTACGTCCAAATCTATTCCTTCTAAGGAATTAATGACGAGTTCACTGGCAGAGGCCGTTCCATTTCCGACAAGGCAGTAGACGCGGGGAAGGTTGAGGCTTCCGGCTGATAAGGAAGTACCCAAGTTGGGATAACTGGAGTATGCAAATAATTCATCTTCCCGTTTGTTATTGAGTTTTGCCATTCTTTCATCATTGTATCGTAAACTGCTGAATACTTTACCTTGAGAGGCAGTACCGGCAATACAAGTTGCTATCAGATTAGCCGACATGGTATGCCCACCACCATTGTACCGCAAGTCCAGAATCAAATCTGTGACGTTCTTGTTTTTAAAATCTTTGAAAACATTGAATAATTCTTGGTCAAAGCCTGCCTCGAACCCAGAATAAACGAGGTAACCGATTCTATGTCCTTCTATATCTTCCTTGACATTACTGAAGATGACGGGGTTGTTGTATGTGGCTTTGGAAGTTATGGTGTATTCCTTTTGCCCGGTAATGGTGCCTCCTTCTACGACATCTTCTGTCAAAGTATAGTTGATAGTTGCATCTGGTGACAATATGTCGTAATAGAAGTTATTAATATTGTTATTATTTATCTTCTTTCCATTTATCAGGCTTATCATTGCTCCTCGTTTGAGTCCAGCTTCGGAGGCCGGTGAATCGGGATATACACCTTGGAGGCAGAAATAAATGGTATTTTCTGCTTGTGTGCCAATGCTTATGGGGGTTATACCGGTGATACCGAAACTATATGCCAGTTCCTTGTTTACAATTTTGGTGGTACGGGTTGAACTAATATTGGGCAATAGCTGGATATAAGAGAAAAGATTATAATATGTCTTGCCGTCGCTACCGACATATGTTTTTTTATCCAATGTATTGGTAGTCATACTTCCCAATGCATCATAGAAGAAGTCTTCATAGCCTTTGTTATGGTCAAGATTCAACGTTTTGTATTCATCGTTCCAGAGATACATTTCCCTCAGATATTCATCAACTTTTGCGTTAATCTCCATATCTTCAGTGGTTTGGGGAACACTGGTCCCCTTTTGTGTAACTTCAAAACTTGCAGGAGAATAGCCGTCTATATTAATGGAAATTCTGGCTGTCCGGTCGGTGGTGGAACTTGTACTTACAGATAATTTCAAGGTGCTTTGTCCTTTTGTACCCGAGGTCGTATTCAGTTTGCACCAATCCGCTCCTGAGGTGACGGAAGCTACCCATTTGGCTGCAGCATTGAAGCTTACAGACAACTCATTATCCTGGCTGATCTCCAGGGATTTTCCCTCTGTCCAACTCTGATTGGTTATGCCGGTATTAAGTTTATTATCGTCATCGTCACTACATGAGATAAAACTTATACTGAACAATGTGAGTAGAAAGAAACTAAGATAATTTACATGTTTCATACCTTTTAAATTTAGAACTCTCCAAAAATACGTTTTTAATTACTAAATTAAAATGTTTTTAAGAAATACTTTAAGTTTACCGGTCAAAAAAATATTTCAGTGCTATTTAAGTGTTTCCGATATAAAAATTACGTAGGTTCGTTTTGTTTTTACAGAAGTAAAAGTAATTTTGCAGGAAATATGAGAAAGAGAGATAAAACGTGTGCGAAAGCAACGCCCGAAGAACCGAAACGCGAGCAGCGCATGGTATGCCTGATGAGCGAGGAAGAGCAGCGGATTGTGGACCGTTATCTGGAGAAATACAAGATAACGAACAAGTCGCGTTGGCTGCGGGAGACTATTCTCATGTTTATCCATAAGAATATGGAAGAGGATTATCCTACTTTGTTCGGTGAGCACGACATGAGGAGGTGAAAATTAAAAATTAAAGGGGGTGGCGTTGGACGATAGCTATTATATGAAGCAGGCGCTTTTGGAAGCCCATAAGGCCGGTGAACGGGGAGAAGTTCCCGTAGGTGCAGTTGTGGTGTGCAAGGACCGTATCATAGCTCGTGCCCATAATTTGACGGAGACTTTGACGGATGTCACCGCCCATGCCGAGATGCAAGCCATTACCGCTGCCGCTGCAACTCTTGGCGGCAAATATCTGAATGAATGTACTCTCTATGTCACAGTGGAACCCTGCGTGATGTGTGCTGGTGCCATTGCCTGGGCGCAGATGGGACGTCTGGTGTTTGGTGCTGAAGATGAGAAAAGAGGGTATCAGCGCTATGCCTCGCAGGCATTGCATCCCAAAACACAAGTAGTAAAAGGAATTCTGGCAGATGAATGTGCCGCCCTGATGAAAGAGTTCTTTGCCGCCAAGCGCAAATAATCTCTAATCCTTTATCCCTAATCTCTACTCTTTGATTTCTTCAAAATCCACATACTCTCCCTCGTCTTTGGAGAACAGTTTCTTGTGGCGGGGGCGTATTTCACCTTCTTCAGTTTGTGCCTCCTCAGACGATTGTCTATTATCATTGTAGGAATACCCTCCCGGCTGGTAATTACCATTTCCTTTTTGGTAGGGACCGGAGTTGGAGGAAGTACGGCGTCCGCCCAATCCGAATATGTTCCGGATGACAGTACCGATAATGCTGAGGCCAATGAGCAGAATGGCAATTATGATGATGAATAAAAATCCTAAAATATGAAACATGGGCTAATGTCTTTTTATGTGTTCGTTTTCTGCGAACTTCAATACAACAACCGTGCCAAAGATTTGTTTATTTACTTTTCCTTGTAATAAGCGAAAGCAGTATATACCAGACGATGATTGCAGAAAAGCTGCAGATTCCCAAGAAGATGAGGAACGGAATGCAGACAAGCAGGAAAATGAAGCTTGTTTTATTGTCTTTCCATGACAGATTCTTGAATTTGAGTGAGAACATTGGAATCTCCGATACAAGCAGCCATGAGAAAAGGCAGACCAGCAGCAACAGATAAACCGGATGGAAATTGCTGCTCACCAGCCAGTCGTGAGCGCCCGTCACCAATGAAGCCCAGAACAAGGCGTTTGCCGGGACGGGAAGTCCTACGAAAGAGCTCGTCTGGCGGGTATCGTTGTTGAACTTGGCAAGCCGCAGTGCAGAGAATACGGACAAAAGAAATGCGAGATAGGGGAAAACGCCGGCCAAGCTTTCCATTGCGCCCGAATAGTCCATTTCCTTGAACAAGGAAAATACAATCAGGGAAGGGGCCACTCCGAAACTGACATCATCTGCCAGAGAATCCAAATCCTTGCCGATAATGGAGTGTGCGTCCAGTGCACGTGCCATCATGCCATCGAAGAAATCGAATACGGCACTGAAGATAATGAAAGCGAGTGCCCATTCATATCTGGCTTCGAATGCCATGACACAAGCAATACACCCGGAGAATAGGTTCAGGCAGGTCAGAGTATTTGGAATATGGCGGGTAATGCAGTTTGCCATTGTTGTTCTTTTATTATTTAAGTTTGGCTATCACAGTCTGATTGCCGGTAGTCAGTTGTCCTAGTTTAACGAATACTTCGGTGCCCAACGGTAGAAAGACATCCACGCGGGAGCCGAATTTGATGAAACCCATATGTTCGTCAATATAGCATTCCTCGCCCGGTTCGGCATAGGTCACGATGCGGCGCGCCATGGCTCCGGCTATCTGTCGTGCCATAATCTCCACGCCTTCCGGAGTTTCTATTACTACGGTGGAACGCTCATTGTCGGTGCTGGCTTTGGGCAGCCACGCTTTCATGAACTTTCCGTTTTGGTGCCATACCTTCTTTACCGTGCCGTCTACCGGATACCAGTTGGCGTGTACATTGACCAGACTCATGAATATAGATACCATGATACGGCGGTCGTGGAAGTATTCGTTTTCCTCCACTTCTTCCACCACTACGATTTTACCGTCGGCAGGAGCTACCACGACTTTCTCCGTTTCTTGTCCGAACAAACGGATGGGGCAGCGGAAGAAGTTCACGAGTATGCCATATACTATGAGGCTGATGACCGCTACTACGTAAAAAGGAACTTTGCATTCCAATCCGAAGTAAAGGGCAGTGTTGACAGCCAGAATCAGAACCAGGCTGCCTGCCAATGTATGTGTTCCTTCACGGTGTATGCGTATCTTTTTTAATCTTTTTAATCGACCCATGTATATCGTATTTGCTAATTTAGATAGAAATTATCTGCAAAAATAGGCTTATTTTGAAAATCTAACAAGGATTTGGAGAGAGAAATGTGCATGTTGATAACTTTTTGGGAAATATTTTTGTTAGCTGTGATAGAGGTTGTAATTTTAGGCTCTCAATAGAAAGGATATATATGCAAGATTTTGTTCATTTACATGTCCATACCCAATACTCTCTTCTGGATGGTCAGGCAAGTGTCAGCAGGCTGGTTGACAAGGCCATGAAGGATGGTATGAAAGGCATTGCCGTGACCGACCATGGAAATATGTTCGGTATCAAGGAGTTCACCAACTATGTCAACAAGAAGAACAGCGGGCCAAAGGGGGAGATAAAGGACCTCAAGAAAAGGATTGCCGGTATTGAAAGCGGTGAGATAGAGTGTGAAGACAAGGAAGCGGAGATTGCCGATTGTCGTGCCAAGATGGCAGAAGCGGAAAGCAAGCTGTTCAAGCCGATTGTAGGCTGTGAAATGTATGTGGCCCGCCGAACCATGGATAAGAAGGAGGGGAAGCCGGACCAGAGTGGCTATCACCTGATTGTGCTGGCAAAGAATGAGAAGGGGTATCACAATCTGATAAAACTTGTATCGCATGCCTGGACAAGGGGATACTATATGCGTCCGCGTACAGACCGCAGTGAACTGGAAAAGTACCATGAGGGGCTGATTGTCTGCTCGGCTTGTATCGGTGGCGAGGTTCCTAAGAAGATTATCAATGACCAGCTGGAAGAGGCAGAAGAAGCTGTACGCTGGTATAAGAATCTGTTTGGCGATGATTACTATCTGGAGCTTCAGCGCCATAAAGCCACTGTTCCCCGTGCCAACCACGAAGCCTATCCGCTTCAGCAGAAGGCGAATGCCAAGTTGCTGGAGCTTGCCCGGAAATATGACATTAAGGTTATCTGCTCCAATGACGTCCACTTTGTGGATGAAGAGAATGCAGAAGCGCACGACCGCCTGATTTGTCTGAGCACGGGTAAAGATCTGGATGACCCTACCCGAATGCTTTATACCAAGCAGGAATGGATGAAGACAAAGGCTGAGATGAACGCCTTGTTTGAGGATGTTCCCGAAGCCTTGTCCAATACCTTGGAGATTTTGGACAAGGTGGAATATTATTCCATCGACCACGCTCCTATTATGCCTACGTTTGCTATTCCGGAAGATTTCGGAACGGAAGAGGGCTATCGGCAGAAATATACCGAAAAGGACTTATTTGATGAGTTTACCCAGGATGAAAACGGCAAGGTGGTGCTGGATGAGGATGCCGCCAATGCCAAGATAAAGCGTCTGGGGGGCTACGACAAGCTGTACCGTATCAAGCTGGAAGCCGACTATCTGGCAAAATTGGCATTCGACGGTGCTAAAAAACTGTACGGTGATCCCTTGTCCGACGAGGTGAAGGAACGTCTGGTCTTTGAGCTGTACATCATGAAGACGATGGGTTTCCCGGGATACTTCTTGATTGTGCAGGACTTTATCAATGCCGCCCGCACACAGCTGGGCGTTTCGGTAGGACCGGGACGTGGTTCGGCTGCCGGCTCGGCGGTGGCCTATTGCTTGGGCATCACGAAAATAGACCCGATTCAATACGACCTTCTGTTCGAGCGTTTCTTGAATCCCGACCGTATCTCTTTGCCTGATATCGATGTGGACTTCGATGATGACGGGCGTGGAGAAGTGCTCCGCTGGGTGACGGAGAAGTACGGGCAAGAGAAGGTGGCGCACATCATTACATATGGCACGATGGCGACCAAGATGGCCATCAAGGACGTGGCGCGCGTGCAGAAACTGCCTTTGAGCGAATCGGACCGTCTGTGCAAGCTCGTGCCGGATAAGATTCCCGACAAGAAACTCAACCTGCCCAATGCCATTGCCTACGTGCCCGAATTGCAGGCTGCGGAGGCTTCGCCCGATCCCCTGGTGCGCGATACGATGAAATATGCCAAGATGCTGGAAGGTAATGTACGCGGTACGGGTGTGCATGCCTGCGGTACTATTATTTGCCGTGACGACATCACGGATTGGGTACCCGTCAGCACGGCGGATGATAAGGAGACGGGCGAGAAGATGCTCGTTACCCAATACGAAGGTTCCGTCATCGAAGATACGGGACTTATCAAGATGGACTTCCTCGGACTGAAAACCTTGTCCATCATTAAGGAAGCCGTTGCCAATGTACGTCTGCACCGCGGCTTGGAACTCGACATCGACAAGATATCCATTTCCGACCCTGCTACCTATAAACTCTATTGCGACGGCCGCACCATCGGTACGTTCCAGTTTGAATCGGCCGGTATGCAGAAATATCTGCGTGAGTTGCAACCGAGCACTTTCGAGGATTTGATTGCCATGAATGCCCTCTACCGTCCGGGTCCTATGGATTATATCCCCGACTTCATCGACCGTAAGTGGGGACGCAAGCCCATCGAGTATGACATCCCCATCATGGAGAAGTATCTGAAGGATACCTACGGCATTACGGTCTACCAGGAGCAGGTCATGCTTCTGTCGCGTTTGCTGGCGGACTTCACCCGTGGTGAGTCCGATGCCTTGCGTAAGGCGATGGGTAAGAAACTGCGTGACAAGCTGGACCACATGAAGCCGAAATTCATTTCGGGTGGACAAAAGAACGGCCACGACCCGAAAGTGCTTGAGAAAATCTGGGCCGACTGGGAAAAGTTTGCGTCCTATGCCTTCAACAAGTCACATGCCACTTGCTATTCGTGGGTGGCCTATCAGACGGCTTTCCTCAAGGCCAACTATCCGGCCGAATACATGGCGGCGGTCATGAGCCGAAGTTTGGCGAATATTACCGATATAACCAAACTGATGGATGAATGCAAGGCAATGGGCATCAATACATTGGGGCCGGATGTGAATGAAAGTAACCTGAAGTTCACCGTGAACAAGGAAGGCAATATCCGTTTTGGTCTTGGCGCGGTGAAAGGGGTAGGCGAGGGTGCTGTGCAGAGCATCATGGAGGAACGCGAGAAGAATGGTCCTTTCAAGGGTATATTTGATTTTGTGCAGCGTGTCAATCTGACAGCCTGCAACAAGAAGAATCTGGAATGTCTTGCTTTGGCGGGCGGGTTCGACAGCTTCCCGGAGCTGAAGCGAGAGCAGTATTTTGCCGTAAATTCCAAGAACGAGGTCTTCCTCGAAACCTTGGTGCGGTATGGTAACCGTTACCAGGCCGACCAGGCTGCGGCTGCAAACTCCTTGTTCGGCGGTGAGAATGTGGTGGATATCGCCACTCCGGAAATACCGGTAGCGGAACGTTGGAGCGACCTCGACCGTTTGAACCGGGAGCGCGATTTGGTAGGTATCTATCTGTCCGCACACCCGTTGGATGAGTATTCCGTAGTTCTGGAGCATGTTTGCAACACTCACATGACAGAGCTGGAAGATAAGACGGCACTTGTGGGACGCGAAATAACAATGGGTGGCATCGTGACCGCCGTGCGTCGCGGTATCAGCAAAAATGGAAATCCTTACGGCATAGCCAAGATTGAAGACTATTCCGGTTCGGCAGAGCTTCCTTTCTTCGGAAATGATTGGGTGACCTATCAGGGGTATCTGGGTGAACGTACCTTCTTGTTCATCAAAGCCCGTTGCCAGCCCAAGCAATGGCGGCAGGATGAGTTGGAGCTGAAGATAACCTCCATGGAACTGTTGCCTGACGTCAAGGAGAAACTGATTGAGAAGATAACCATTCTCATTCCGCTGAGTGTGCTGAACAAGGCTTTGATAACTGAACTGGCAGAACTGACCAAGGAACGTCCGGGCAGTACGGAGCTTTATTTCAAAGTCAGAGATGAGGATAGCAAGATGACGGTCGATTTGATTTCCCGTCCCGTGAAGCTTTCCGTGGGGCGTGAACTGATTACTTATTTAAAAGAGCGTCCGGACCTTGAGTTCAGGATTAATTAGTTATCTTTGTTGGAAAACGAAGATAGGCTGCACCTCGGCATAAAAAATGAACAAGTTCATTTTGTTTTGCATTCGGTTTGCACTATCTTTGCTTTGAAAGCGAAGGTTGATAAAACGCAATTGACAGTAAATTAATAATTATAGTTGACATTTAATATTAAAAGAAATGGCTTTAGAAATTACAGACAGCAATTTTCAAGAAATCCTGGCAGAGGGAAAGCCGGTCGTTATGGATTTCTGGGCACCTTGGTGCGGCCCTTGTAAGATGGTGGGACCAATCATCGATGAATTGGCTACTGAATATGAAGGAAAGGTGATTATTGGCAAATGTGACGTGGATGAGAACGGTGATGTGGCTGCCGAATATGGTATACGCAACATCCCTACAGTCTTGTTCTTCAAGAATGGAGAGCTGGTGGACAAGCAGGTAGGTTCTGCTCCGAAATCTGCTTACGTGGCCAAGATAGAAGCGATATTATAAGGTACTATTTGACGATTTACGATTTACCCTTTCGGCATCATGGCGCAGCTAAATAGTAAATAGTAAATCGTCAAATAGTCAATAACATTAACCCTTTAAGCAATAGTAAGTATGGGAATGGAAGACGATTTTTTGCAGAATGATGTCGATGATGAAAAGACCATCGAGTACATCAAGAATTATTTGCCGCAGGAGTTGAAAGAGAAGTTCTCTGACGACGAGTTCTATTATTTTCTCGATTTGATTGACGAGTACTATTCCGAGAGCGGCATCCTTGATGCACAGCCGGATGCGGATGGGTACATCGAGATTGATTTGGGGAAAATCGTGGACTATATTGTCAAGGAAGCCCATAAGGATGAGATGGGTGACTATGATCCGGAAGAAATCCTTTTCATCGTACAAGGTGAGATGGAATATACGGAATCTTTGGACGAAGAATAGTCTGTATCAAAAGTATAGGAAAATCGCGGATGGGCATGGCTTCATCCGCGATTTTTTGTTTTTATGTGACCGGTGGCGTATTCAGAAAAAAGAAGATGGACGTGCCGATGAGAATGACACCCAATACACCGTAGAACAGGCGGGCTTGTCGCCGCCCTACATTTTGTACGATAAACTGGGTGTTTCGGGCAGTAAAGAACCAGTTCCAGTCCAATATGGCTGCCAGCAAGGCGATGATGCCTGCGACGGCGAAAATCCCTTGAACGATGTATTGGCTCATCAGAAATAAGAATTAAGAATTAAAAATTAAAGCGGGGGAAAAGCATGCCTTATTATTCAAAGCTCTCTAACGTGACTTCCCGCTCTCCGTTCTCCACTTCTTCGATGGTGACCTTGATGGTGTTGCCCGGCAAGAGTTCCTCTACCAGCTCCGGCCATTCTATGAAGCAGAGGGCGCCGCTGTAGAAGTAATCTTCGTAACCCATGTCATACACTTCTTCCAGTTTCTTGATGCGGTAGAAGTCGAAATGGTAAATCAGTTCGCCGGCAGTGTCGGAACGGTATTCGTTGACAATGGCGAAGGTAGGGGAGGTGATGACGTCGGAAACGCCCAACTCCTCGCAAACGGCTTTGATGAAAGTTGTCTTGCCCGCCCCCATTTTTCCGTAAAGAGCGAAGACGGTATTATCACCCATTTCAGCGATGAACTGGCGGGCGGCTTCGTGAATCTGGTCTAATGACTGAATTTTGATTTCCATTGTGTCTTTTGATTTAGCGTTGCAAATATAGCCAAAAACTTTTTCCTGTCTTGCAAATGGCATAGATAATGATGGAAAAGAATATGATGGATGCACCCGAGGGGACATTCAAGTAGAAAGAAATCATCAGCCCGCCCAGGCAACTGAGGTAACCGATGCCGATGGAAAGCCAGATGATGCGGTGGAACCGGTGCGAGAACAAGTTGGCGGTCATCTGCGGAACGGTGAGCAGCGAAATGACCAGCACGATGCCCACCATGCGCAGGCATGCCACGATGGTCAGCGCAATGAACATCATCAGTACATATTCGAATACCTGCACCGGAATACCTTGCGAGCGGGCAAACTCCCGGTCGAAGGCTACGTAGATGATGGGATGGAGATACAGCGCGAAAAACAGTATCAGCAGCAGGGCAAGCCCTCCCAATAGAGCGATGTCGCTCCAGGTAATCGTGAGAATGTTGCCGAAGAGATAGGCGGACAAGTCGGGTGCGAATCCCGGCGAGAGGAAAGTGAACATGATGCCCAGTGCCATGCCCAATGTCCAGAATACGGCAATGGCGGAGTCTTCCCGCATGTCCTTCCGTTTGCTGAGCCACTCTACACCGAAAGCGGACAAGACTGCAAACAAGGCTGCCGACAGAATGGGGGAAATGCCGGTATACAATCCCAGGCCGATACCGCCAAAAGATGCATGCGTCAATCCGCCGCTGATGAACACTAGTCTCCGGGTGACGATGTATGTGCCTATCAGCCCGCAAGCAATGCTTGCCAGCAGACTGCCGATGAGGGCATGTTGGAAAAAAGTGTATTGCAGTAGCTCCATTTATTCAATTAAAAATTAAGAATTAAAAATTAAAAGTTGGATGTGGAGTGTTAGGAATGGGGGGTGAGACGGCGTTCGCCGATGATGAGGAACACTTCATCCTTGATGTTGTCCGGCAAGGCTATGCCACGCAGTTGCAGGCTGCGCACCCATCCGGCTACGTCCGTGTCTTGCATGGTGTAGAACACGTCGCGGAACTCGTCTTCCTGCTCGGGAGTATAGGCATCGGGAGCGGTGCCGATGTATTTGTCCAGTTCTTCGTCATCGTAATATTCTATTTGCTTGCTGACGGCTGCCAGTAAGCTGTCACGTTCGCAGATTTCATGCTGTCCGCAGCATTCGGAATCCACTTCCTGCACTTCGGGCATGGCGTCCAGTTCGCCGCGGTCTATCTTCTTCTGCAGTTTCCGGTTGCGTATAATTCCGGCTGTGGCTGCCACGAGGGCAAGGGCAATCAGGCTAATAATCAATATCCACATAGGCCTCCTTTTCTTGAAAAACATGTTCCATTAATAGAACGGACAAAGATACACATTGTTTTGTACACGACAAAATAATGAGTCAGATTGCAGGTAGGCAGATTACTTTCGCCCGACGCAGGCATTACTTGCTTGGAACGTAGTATAAAACTACTTTGGATGCATTCTAATCTTAGAATGTATCCTTTATTCCTAAGAATAAAGGTTATATTCTTAAGAATAAAGGCTGTATTTCTAAGAATAAAAGCTTTATTCTAGGATTGCATTGCATCTTGGCGGACTTTAAATCCCGCCTTTTGCAAGTCTTCCCAGTAAGCAGGGTAAGATTTGGTAACGACCTGTGGTTCATTTATCCGTATTTGGGGCAGTACAAGGCAGGCAGGGGCAAATGCCATGGCCATACGGTGGTCTTCATAGGTGGCGATGACGGGGTTAGCGTCTGCCGGGCAGCGTTCGCCATCCCATAACAAGATGCTGTCTTGCTCGGAGCGCACGACGTAACCCAGTTTACGCAGTTCCCTAATGAGGGCGGTGATACGGTCGGTCTCCTTTATTTTGAGGCTTTGCAGTCCGGTGAAGCGGAAAGGGATGTCCATTAGGCAGCAGGTGACGACAAAGGTCTGCGCCAGGTCCGGGATGTCCACCATGTCTTCGTCGAGACGGGTGGCGGGAGTACCCTTACGGGTCAGTTTTACTCCCCGGTCTGTATATTCGGTATGGACGCCGAGGCGGGCAAAGACTTCCGCGCCGCGGCTGTCGCCTTGATAGCTGTGGGCGAAGAGACCGAGTAGTTCGATTTCTGCCGTGTGCGCTTCTTCCTTCGTGCTGTCTTCACTTTCTTTTGCGCTACTTCTGTCTCCCCCTTTTATTTTTTCATTTTTAATTCCTTCTATTGCCATCATCTGATACCAGTAAGAGGCGGCGCTCCAATCGCTTTCTACGGTGAAAGGGGTATCCGTGTATCCGCCGGGGCTGACGGTGATGCAATCTTCGGAGACCCAGTCGGCTTGGGCGCCGAAGTCGCGCATCAGTTGCAGGGTCAGGTTGATGTAGGGGCGGGAGATGATGTCACCCGTCAAGTGCAGGCGCAGGCCTTTGGGAAGGACGGCACCAATCATCAGCAGGGCGGATATGTATTGTGAGCTGACATTGCCGGCGAGGGATATTTCGCTGCCGGTCAGTTCTGTTCCGGTGATGCGCAAGGGAGGGAACCCTTCGTTTCCGACGTATTCTATGCGGGCGCCGAGCTCTCGCAGGGCGTCTACCAGTATGCGGATGGGGCGTTGCTGCATGCGTTGCGTACCGGTGATGATTCGGGTGCCAGGAGTTACGCTGAGGTAGGCGGTGAGGAAACGCATGGCGGTGCCGGCGGCAAGGATATCTATATGTCCGGGATTTCCGTCGAGGGCGCGAGTCATCACTATGGTGTCGTCACAATCGCTCAGATTGCAGGGCAGGATATTGCCGTGGGCAAGGGAGTGGAGGATGAGTGCCCGGTTACTGATGCTTTTGGATGCCGGGAGCTGTATGGCTGCGTGCAGTGAGGCAGGAGCGGAAACGGTATATCGCATGGTCGTATTTGTTAAGTTACGGTGGTAAGGCGTTTTTTATTGTCACTGCAAAAGTAGGATAAATCTTTGGGAAATGGAAAAAAGGAAACTTGTTTCTGTGGTTTCAATCTTTCGTTTATCTTTGCGGAAGTAAGTCCTGCTATCGGGACGGATAGATATAATTAAGCATCATTCTTATGGAAATAGATTTAACCACCCCCGCTTTGCTGTTTTCGGCCATATCGCTGATTATGCTGGCCTATACTAACCGTTTCTTGTCCTATGCCCAACTGGTGCGCACCTTAAAGGAACAGTACATGGAGAACCCGTCTTCGGTGAAGGCGGCGCAGATTGCCAACCTGAGGAAGCGGCTCTACCTGACGCGTGCCATGCAGGTGGCGGGCATCGGAAGCCTGCTGCTGTGCGTGGTCAGCATGTTCTTTGTCTATATCCGTCTCCATCTGCTTTCGGCCTATATTTTCGGTTTGGCGCTGATATTGCTGATTGTTTCGCTGGCCATATCGGTGTACGAAATATATATATCGGTGAAGTCGTTGGAGATACATCTCAACGATATGCACGAGTAGCGGCTCTATGGGATGATGTTCCGTACGGGGAGCTCCAGTTCTCCCCAGTCAATCATGGCATTGAATAGTCTGACGGTAGAGAATGAAGGCAAGTCTTCCGGTCTGATGTCTTTTTCCTGCAAGATTCCTTCTTCCAGCAAGGCTGCCCGTTTGGTTCCTTTCAGCAGGGGATGTGCCGGCGTGTACCAGTGGGTGCCGTCGGAAAGGGCGATGTTGGCGATGGAGGTGTCTGTCAGCAGGCCTTGTTTCACAATCAGAATGTCGTCGCATGCGCCGCGCAGGGCAAAGAGGCGGTTCAGCGGTTCGCGTCCGGCGCTTTTGTAGGTGTAGTCGATGGTATCGGCCTGCATCAGTGCCAGCGAATGCACGTGCCGCACGGTGTAGGGGGAGTAGCTGACATCTTCAATACCTTTCTCACCATACACTACGCGTGCCTTGACGATGCCCGCCCCGGTGATGCCTGCTCCACAGCCGGGAGACGACAGATAATCGGACAGTTGCAGCGGTGTGCTTTCCGGCCAGAAGTGGGCGCGGGTATCGTTCAGCCTCCGGTTGTGGCGGGAAAGGTTGCAGACCCTTCCGTGGTCGATGCGTATGGTTTCAATAAATAGGCACATATATTTTCTGTATTACTTCGTTGTATTCGCTTTCCCACCGGCTTTTGGCGGTGATGCCGCCTCCTGCCTTGAAGTGGAGCTGGCCGTTTTCCTGCTCGATGAAGCGTATCATGACAGCGCTGTCCAGCTGTCCGTCGGCATAATGCCCCATGATGCCGGTGTAGAAGCCCCGGCGGTAGTCTTCGGCCTGGGCGATGATTTCTACGGTTTTGGGCTTGGGGGCGCCGGTGATGGAGCCGGCAGGAAGCAGGCGGAAGATGATGTCGCCCAGGTGTGCGGTGTAGTCTTCGGGCAGGGTGCCGCATATCTCGGAGCTGGTCTGGAGGATGGGGCCCTTATTGGTTTGCAGGCGGTCTATATATCGGTAGGAGGTCACTTCGACGTGTTCCGAAACCATGCTGAGGTCGTTGCGTATCAGGTCGACGATGGTGGCGTGCTCGGCTGCCTCTTTGGTGTCCTGCATCAAGAGCTGTTCCGCATCGGGCAGGGTAGCGTCGATGGTGCCTTTCATGGGGAAGGACTTTATCTTGCCCTTCTCTATGCGGACAAAGATTTCGGGGGAGAAGCAGACGAACCGGTCTTTCAGCCACAGCTTGTACAAGGCTTCGGAGTGGAGGAATATTTCTTCCAGTGTCAGATTGGTGGTGACGGGTACCCGGCAAGTGAGGTTCGTCAGGTAGCTGTTGCCTGCCAGCAGGTTTTGCTTCACGAGGTCGAACGAATGTCTGTATGCGGCGGGGGAAGGGGGAGTGATGTCCCACTGGATAGGGCCGGCGCATCGGGCGGCTGTGCTTCTGGCAAGGGCTGTTGCAGCCGTCTCCGTGTTGCCTGCCTTCGGGAATTGGAAAAGGCAGGTGGCGGGGTCTATCCGGTCGAGGGGCTCAATGTGCGACTGCTCTTGCGCGTAGTCTACGATGAAGAGGAAGGGCACATTGGCTCCGGCCAGTGCGTTCATGCGGGCGATGGTTTCTGTCCGGCTGTACGTCTTCATGCGTCAATAGACTGCGGAGGCTATCACCTGGATTATCAGAATGAGGAACACCATGGCAATGGGATATACCGTGGCATAGGCCACGCTCGGTATGTTGCTGTCCGTCATGGAGTCGGCGGCGGCAAGGCCGGGCGTACTGGTCATGCCGCCGGTGATGGTGCCCAGCAGGTCGAGAATGTTTATCTTGAACACGAACAGGCCTACGCATACTGCCACCAGCATGGGCACCAGCGTGATGGCGGCGCCTACGCCGAACAAGAGCCAGCCGCTTTCCTGGAACGTGGCCATCAGATTCCGTCCTGCCGATGTCCCTACTTCGGCAAGGAAGAGCAGCAGTCCCAGCTGGCGCAGCAGTTGGTTGGCAGGGCCGGACATGGACCACAGAATGGGGCCGGTCTTTCCGATGGCGCTCAGGAACAAGGCGACCATCAGGATGCCTCCCGTCAGTCCCGGAGAGAACGACAGACTGTCCGAGAAGGAGATGTTGAGCTTGCCGAAGAGCACGCCCAGCACGATGCCCAGGGCGATGGGGAAGAAGTCGGTGTCGGACAGTTGCTTGGTGTCGTTGCCCAGCAGGCGTGCCACTCCCTTGATGCCGTCCTTCTCGCCCACCACCATCAGCTTGTCGCCGAATTTCAGGGCGAGGTCGGGCGAGGGGGAGAGGTCGATGCCGCTTCGGCGGATGCGGGTGACGGTGCAGCCGAAGTTCTTCATCAGGTTGAGGTCGCCCAGCTGCTTGTTTATCATATCCTTCTTGGTGAGCAGCAGGGATTCAATCTCCTGCATGTCTACGAGTGGCAGTTCGCCTTCTTCGCGTTCGCCCACGAGGACGGCGAGCTGGTTTAAGGCCTCTTCGCTACCCACGGCTTGTATGTAGTCTCCCTCGTGCAGGATGGTCTGGGCGGTGGGGATGGCTATCTGCTCGTTGTGCTTGTGGCGTGAGATGACGGCTCCGGTCATGGCGCGCGCATTGATTTGCATCAGGCTCCGGTCGAAGACGGCGGGGTTGGTTACGCGGAACAGACAGGTTGTCAGTTCCGGGAGCTGGCTGCGGCGTTCCTTCTCCAACCGGCGCGCCTCCTTGTCGAGGTCGATGCGCATGATACGGGGCAGCAGCTTAACGAAGAGAATCACGCCGATAACGCCGAAAGGATAGGCAATACCGTAAGCGATGGATGCCAGTGGGGAATGGGTGCTGTCAATGGCAACGGCGAGTCCCGGCGTACTGGTCAGGGCACCGGCTATCAGTCCCACGACACTGGGAGTATCGATGTCGAAGGCATATTTCAGTCCTACTGCCGTCAGGGCGGCGGAGCAGATGATGAGCAGGGTGATGATGATAAGCGTCTTGCCCTTGCTCCGGAAGGAGTCGAAAAATCCGGGACCGGCCTGGATGCCGATGGTGAAGATGAAGAGCACCAGTCCGAAGTTTCCTAATTCTTTGGGGATGATGACACCGAAGTGTCCGAACAGCAGGGCAATGAAGATGACGGCGGAGACGTCGAGCGAAAGCCCTTTAATCTTGATTCTTCCCAACATGAAGCCTAAAGCCACAATGAGAAAGAGCGCGAAATAGGAGGAGTTTAACAAGTCAGCAAACATAATCAGTTAAAGAGTTAGGAATTTATGTCACAAAGATAGTGCAAAAAAGTGAGATAGAAAAAGTCTTGCTTCCTTGTGGCATATAAAAAAAGATGATGTGCCATCAACCGTTTTGACACATCATCTTAATATATATATCGGCCTATATGACCGGTATTCCTGCGTGGGGCAGGGCGGTACTTATTTTTCGAGTTCCTTCAGCAGTTCCTCTACGGCAGCTTTCAGCTGTGTGTCTTCTCCCTTCACGATGGTCTCGGGTGAATTGGCTACTTTGATGTCCGGCTCCAGCTGCGAGTTCTCCAGATAGCTGCCGTCCGACAGGCGGTAGCCCACGACGGGGATGCCGAATACCAATGACGGGTCTTGCAGGCGTTCCCACGACACGCTGGTCATGGTTCCCGGCACGGGCATGCCTACCAGCTTGCCCAGTCCGCGGTGGCTGTAAACCCACGGCGTGCCGTGCGCATTGGAGTAGTTGGCCTCGCACATCACCATGATGGAGGGTTTGTTCCAGCGGCGGCTGGGCATGTCGCACGTCTCGCGACCGCGCACCACTTGGGTGAAGTATTTTTGTCCACTGAAAAGTATTTCTATATCCTCGTGCAAGCGTCCACCGCCATTGAAACGGGTGTCGATGACGATGCCTTCGCGGTTGTTGTATTTTCCCAGGATGTCCGAGTAGACGGAACGGAAACTGTCGTCTCCCATAGACTCGATGTGCACGTAACCCAATCGGCCACCCGACCATCGGTCAACGTCTGCCGCACGCTGTTTCACCCAGCGGCTGTAGAGTAAATCGCTGAACGCACCGTTCGTAATGGGGATAATGACCTCTTCCCAGTGCTCCTTGGTCTGCGGGTCGAAGAGAGAAACAAGTGTTTTCTTCCGTGCCTTGTTGTTGAGCAGCGTGTAATAGTCCGCATCGGGGGTGATTTCCACGCCGTCTATCTTTTCGATGACTGTGCCGGCTTTCACCCGGGTGTTGGCTGTGTCGAAGGGGCCTTTCTCCACTACTTCGGCAATGAGCATGCCCTTGCCCGTGTAGTTCCAGTCGAAGAACAGTCCCAGGCTGGCAGTAGGTTCGGATTGCCCTTTGGGATAGAAACGGCCGCCGGTGTGAGATACGTTCAGCTCGCCCAGCCATTCGCTCAGCAGTTCGGCAAAGTCATAATTGTTGTCGATATGGGGCAGGAAGCGGCGATAGGCGGCGGTCATCTTGTCCCAGTCCACTCCGTGCATATTGGTATTGTAGAATCGCTTCTGCTGTTGGCGGTACACGTGGTCGAACATGTATTCGCGCTCCGCAGCCAGGTCCATCTTGGCATCTACCTGGAAGGTGATGGGGGTCAGCGCGTCGGATGAAGTGTCCATTTTCTGCATCTTGCGGCTGCCCAGCAGGAAGAGGTTTTTGCCGTCCTTGTCCAGCTGCATGTCTGCCCATCCGGCATCCATCTTGTGCAGCAGTTTGGTTTCCTTCTTGCGGAGGTTCATCTTCCAGAGGTCGTAGCCACCTTCGAAGGCTGCCAGGTAGTAGAGTGTCTCGCCATCCTTGGAGATGATGGTGCTGCCCATGTCGGAAGAGTTCGGGGTGAGGCGCACCACACGGTCTTCGATGCCTTTCAGCTCTACGACGATGTCTTTCGGCTGGTCATCTTTTTCGTCAGCATTGCTGTCTTTCTTGTCGTATTTCTTCTTTTTATCCTTGTTTTTGCCTTGGGGGGTGTCCTTCCCGGCAGACTTCTTCTGCTCCTTCTCCAGCTCCTTGCGCAACTCGTAGTCTTCTTTGCTCAGGCAGTATTTGTCGTAGGCGTCTTGGTTGAGGAAGACGAGCATGGCGTCGTTCAGCGAGCCCCATGAGGCATGGGCACGCATGCCGTAGCGTTCGGTGGTGAAAAGGATGGCGTTGCCGTCCAGCGCAAAGTGGGGATAGCCGCTCATGTAGCCGCTATTGGTGAGGTTGATGATGTCTTTGCCTCCCTCTGCGCTGACCAGGCCGATGTCGGAGTAGGGGTCGTGCTTGTTACCCGTGAACTCAAGTGTAAACCATTTACCGTCCGGCGACCATGCGTAGTCAAATCCTCCGCCGGTGCTGTACCAGGTGGAGCCGTCCGTAATCTGGCGCACCTTCTTCGTCTCCAGATTGAGCACCATCAGCCGGATGCGGTCTTCGATAAAGGCGAGTTCCTTGCCGTCGGGCGAGAATTGCGGATAGGCACGTTCCACGGTGGTGGAGGGCAGCAGCACTTCTTCTTCAATCAGCGTGGCGTTCGGGAAGTTAGGGTCTTCCTTGCGGGCTATCTTGGCAAGGTAGAGCTGCCAGTTGCCGCCTCGCTCGCTGGCGTAGGCCAGGGTGCGGTTGTCCGTCGCAAAGGAGAGGCCCGCTTCGCGTGCCGGTGTGTGCGTCACCTGCTTGGTAGTGGCATAGTCTGCCGAAGTGACAAAGACTTCTCCGCGCAGCGTGAAGGCAATCTGTTTTCCGTCCGGGGACACAACGGCAGAGGTGGCTCCGTCGGAAGACTGCAGGTTGGCGAATTGCGGCCGGTCATCGCGCACCAGTTCTATGGCGACTTTCTTCGGGGTGGCATCCGGCTGCTGGGTATAGATTTCGCCGTCGTAACTGTAGCACAACGTCCCGCCGTCACTCATGGAGAGGAAGCGCACGGGATGTGTCTTGAAGCTGGTGATGGGCTTCACCTCTCGGGGCTGTGCCAGCGGGAAGGCATACACGTTGAATGAGCCGCCGTTTCTCTCACTCAAAAAGTAAACCGTTCTTCCATCGGGTGACAACACCGGGTTGCGGTCTTCGCCCGCGCGGTCGGTGAGGTTGGTATGGATACCCGTCTTTGCATCATACAGCCAGATGTCGCGGGTGATGGAGGAGGTGTGGTGCTTTCTCCATTCATCTTCAAATCCCTTGCGGTCTTGGTAGAGGAACTGATGGCCCGCCTTGTCGAAGCAGACCGCTTCGGCAGGGGTGCCCAGCACTTGCTCCGTACGCCCTCCCGTTGCAGGTACTTTGTAAAGCTCGGTCATGGCCGAAGTGGGGAAAAGAGCGCTGCTTGCCGGGTCCTGGATGGATGCGGAAAACAAGATATACTTTCCGTCCGGAGTGAATGTGGAGGGTATCTCACCGGTGGAGTGGGTAGTGAGCCGTTGGGCGGTTCCGCCGTCTGCCGGCATCACGAATACGTCGAAGTTGCCGTATCTGTCGCTGGCAAAGGCTATTTGTTTGCCGTCCGGCGACCATATGGGGGTACATTCGTAGCTCTCTTGGGTAGTAAGCTGTGTGGCGGTTCCACCTTTGGCCGGCACCTTGTAGATGTCTCCTTTGTAGCAGAATGCGATTTCCGTACCGTCGGGAGAGATTTGCACATCGCGCATCCAGAGCGGCGTGGCGGCATGTCCGGCAATGGCAGTAAGGCCTAGTGCAAGGATTGCAAGGGTTTTCTTCATAAGTGTGTGGGTTGATGTTAATATAGAATGTTTATAAACGTCATGATGCTGTCCACAAGGCAAGGAGCGAGGTACGTCATTTCATACCTCGTGCCTTGTATATCTGTTCTTTGGCATTGTTGATGCTTTGGAACTTCTCTTCTGCGGCTTTCTTGATGTCTTCGCCCAGCGTTGCCACCCGGTCGGGATGGTGTTTCAAGGCCAGACGGCGGTAAGCGGCACGCACTTCGTCATTGGTGGCGGTGGGTTCAACTTCAAGTACTTTGTAGGCCTCGTTCAGTGAGCTACCGCCTAGGTTAAGCATGGATTCCACTTCCTTGACGGATAGTCCCATGTACATGGCCACTTCTTTCAAGGCTTCTATCTCCTCGTTGCAGACGTGTCCGTCGCTTTTGGCAATTTCTACCAAGAATACCAGCAGTTGCAAGCGTTCCTCGTATGTCAGGTTGGCGGCAATCTGCGTTCCACAGTCACGGATGGTGTTTTTAAATGCCAGTGGGTTTTGTCTGTCCATCTGCTTGCGCTGTTCGAAGAGGTTGAGCAGTATCCGTTCTCCCTCGCCCACGGCAGCCTCACCGAATGTGCTTCTCAGAAAGCGGCGGACGAATTCCATTTCACTATGCATGATGCGCCCGTCTGCACGGATAATGTACGAAGCCATCACGAGCATGGAGAAGAGGAAACTGTTCCGTTGCCCGGTATAGGTAGTGCCGTGCGTTGGTGCTTCTCCATAATAACTGCCTGCGTCATTTGAATCGGTGTCGAACAATGAACCGAATACAAAACCTGCCAAGGCTCCCAGCGGTCCTCCGGCCATGAAGCCGATGATGCCGCCTATCCATTTAGCTGCTCCCATAATTTTTCTTGTTTAAAGTGCAAAAATAGAGATTTCTTACGAGAATCCTAGTAAAAGTGGATGAAGTATTGGGAGATGGGGGAAGATATTGCATTGGCAGACGGAGTGCTCGAAGAAGAAAAAGATATTATCAATTAGTCGGCAGATGTATTGAATATTCCCGAACGCACTGCTATTCCGATTCGGTGTAACCATCCTTCTGTACCATTAGCGTTGCCCGGCATGTCGATATCTGCATCATCAGGGCGTCCTGGTGTCGTAATATCCTCCGCATCAAGGTCTTCGGGAAGTGTTTCCGGAATATGTCTTGAAGTGGATGTTACCTTGTAAATTTTCTGCATGGACTCGTTCAGATAGGTAGTAGCCCCGTAGGTAAAGAAAGGAATGATTACCTTGTCTTTCAGGTCGTATGCTTCGAGGAATGTACAGACTACCATTGCGGGTTGATGCCACCAGCAAGGCGAACCGACGAAAATTGTATCATATTTCGCCAATGCCTCTTTATCAAGCAGATTCGCTACTCCAGGGCGCAGGTCATTATAGGCTTCATGCTGAATGCGGTCGCTGTCATCGTAAGGATTTGCAGCATACGGTTCGGCAGCCTCAATGCGATGGATATCTGCGCCTGTAAGTTTCACGATACGTTCGGCAATGGCCTGGGTGTGTCCTTCGGCAGAAAAGTAGAGCACAAGCATATTGCCGTTTCCGGATGGAGTATCGGGAGTGTCGTCGGTGGTAGAGCATGCTGCCATTGTCGTTAGAGAGAGGAGCAAGAGCGGAATAAGAAGTAACTTTTTCATATTCGAGTTGTTTTTAGATATTTATTGATTAGTGTATTCTTCATCGCTTACAGGTTCATACCACTGTGTAGCACCCAAATGAACTTTTGTATTGATAGCTATATGCGTGAATCCGCTGTCGGGAGCCGCTCCGTGCCAATGCACCACATCTGCCGGAATAGCGACTACATCGCCGGGATTCAACACTTGTATAGGCTTCCCCTTTTCCTGATAGTAACCTTTTCCGGCGGTGGCAATCAGAATCTGTCCGCCCGGATGCGAATGCCAGCTGTTTCGGGCTTTCGGCTCGAATATCACGTCGGAGACTACCACATCGAATGTTTCACTGTCGGTCATCAGCCGTTGGAGGTATGCCGTTCCGTTGAAATTGCTGCCCTCGATGGCATCTCCTTGGGGAAAGAGAGAGGCTGATGCTTTTGGGGGTGTTTCAATCTTGTTTTCCGGTTTCGGACTGCAAGCACCAAGTGTTGCAGCCAGTAGAAATAAGTAAGTCATCTTTTTCATCTTGAAGAGTTATTTTAAATGTTGTTTAAAGAAAGAGTCCAGTTTGGGAAGCGTGATTTTCAGATATTTCGGCTGGTCGTATAAATCCACGTGCGTAGCTCCGGGTACGACAAACAGTTCTTTCGGTTCGGCGGCTTTCGCGTATGCGTCCTCAGAAAAATATTTCGATACTGCATTTTCTCCCACTATGAAAAGCATAGGACGTGGCGATATAGTCTCGATTTGCGCAAAGGGGAAGAAGTTCATCATCGGTGCGAGGCTCGTGTAGGAGTAATAGCCCGTAGAGTTGGGATGTTGACCGCGTTGTGGATTGTCGTAATAATCGAGGAAGTCGATGGCAAACTTCGGTGTGTTCTCATCCACTTTTTCGGGCAGGGCACGGATATCCTTGCGTACAGCCCCACCATATTCCATCGTACGCTGGCGGCCGATTTCATCAAGGATAGCCATACGCTGTTCGTAAGTCTGCGAGTCGCCTACACCCTGACGGCGGGCGCGGCCCATGTCGTACATACTGATGGTGGCAAGTGCCTTGATGCGATGGTCTATCTGCGTAGCACTGACAGAGTAGCAGCCTCCGCCACAGATGCCGATTACTCCTATCTTATCAGCATAGACAGCCGGATGGTTCGTGAGGAAATCGACTGCCGCACTGAAGTCTTCTACCCGCACTTCGGGCGATTCCATACGACGCGGATAACCGCCACTCTCGCCATAATAGGACGCATCGAAGGCTAATGCCACATAGCCGAGTTCCGCCAACTTACGGGCATGGAGTCCCGAAGTCTGTTCTTTGACGCCACCAAAGGGATGACCGACGATGATGGCGGCATATTTCTTTGTGGCATCATAGTCCGCAGGGAAATAGAGGTCGCCAACTATATCAATCAAAAAACGGTTGTGGAATGTCACTTTCTGTTTCTTCAC
>OLRP01000009.1_pt1 | contig 156502 bp, 143 predicted proteins | sample 1672401 | NCBI WGS metagenome assembly OLRP01 (sample SAMEA3136682, study PRJEB25190) | human gut metagenome | reverse complement strand
GAATGGTTTTTACACGTTGTGCCTCTTCATCTTCCATGTTAAGAATAATTTTGGTTTTACAGTTATTGATAATGCCTTTTCCATATTTTCCGTCATCCAGAGCAAAAAAGTCATTAAGATCCTGGGTTGCAAAAATACCGGCACCAGAGTATGCCCGGATAATCTTGGCAATCTCCAAAACAAATTCAGCGGCCAGGCGGTTACTGGAAGCACCGATGAGCTGCCATACTTCATCTACGAAAATAGCTTTTTCTTCGGTACGGTTTTCTTTGGCTTTATCCCATACATAGTCCAGAGCAACAAACATCCCCACCGTTAAGAGATCGCTGGAGCCGGTCAGCTCTGAGATGTCCAAAACAGTATATTTATTGGTCAGGTCTACATTGGTCTGCTGGTTAAAAGAGGAAGCAGAGCCATGGACAAGACGGTTCAGGATGTGAGCCAGCCGTTTGGTATCTTCGGTTTCCATCAAAACATCATATACATCTCCAAGAATTGGCATCGCTTTATAATGCTCCGGGTGTTTGGGATCAATGAGGGATTCATTCTTATGGGTGATTCCCTTTCTTGCATAGGTTTTAATCAGTGCTTCGTCCAAAAGCTGTTTTTCCTCATGGCTCATATCTGGAATGAGCAGAGAAAAGAAAACGTGCAGACGCTGAATCTTACTGGCTAAGGCAGATGCGTCTAAAGTTGGACCGTCCAGCAGCTCATTGACAGAGTTATCTACTTTTCGGATCTCCATGACATTGATGCAGTTTTGGCTGGCAGGAGAAATCTGGATAAAGGTTCCTCCTACATTTCTGGCAGCCCGATAAAACTCATGACCTTTTAACGGTGCGATGATAAATACCTGGATTCCTTTACGCCGCATACGAAGTGCCATAGTCTGCATGGTAAAGGTTTTTCCGGATCCAGAAGTGCCAAGAATCGCAATATTGGAGTTTTTATATTGTTTGGAGTCAAAAATATCAGCAATCACTAAAGAGTTGTTATGCTTATTTACTCCAAATAGGATGCCGTTGTCATCGCAAATGCTGTAGCTGACGAAAGGATAGCAACTGGCAGCTCCGGTGGTTAAGACATTTCGTTTTGAGAGTTCATAGAGCTTCTTATCCAGGTTTACAAGAGGAAGGGAAGATAAAAATCCCTGTTCTTGCAGGAAGTAACAAGACCGCAGATCCATATCCTGTGAGATGAGAAGTTTTTTCATCTCCTGAATCCGCCATTGCAGTTCTTCCAGATCACCTGCCGTAATTGTAATCAAAAGATTCATGTAATAGAAATCTTCATTATTAGCAAGTCCCTGTTTGAGGAAATAGCCGGAACGGATGGCAGAATCCAGATCATCAAAATCCGCATTGGTATCAGAGGCATCTTTGATCTTTGAACGGTTGATCCGGATTTGCTGTCCAAGACGTTGCTGGATCTTATCTTTGGGCTGTTTATGCAGAAAAAAGTCAATGTCAATTCCTTCGCCAGCATTGATAAGCAGGGACAGCCAACCTGGCATTACTTTTGCTTTGTAACCATCGCACGGCACCAGCAGGTAAGAATGGTAGATGCCATTTACCAGCACATAGTTGCTGTGCTTAAAGTCCAAAGACTCTGGTGCAATGAATTCATTGATATGGATGTTATCCACTTCCTGCTCACGGCCAGATTCCATATAGCGGGTAAGTACCTGGTTAATCCGTTTTGGCAAAGGTGTTTCGGTACATTTGGTACGGTTCAGTAAAGTGTAGAGTACATCGGTTGTAAACTCATCTTCATTGTCATGAACCAGCACATCGTTGCCGCATTGATATAGAAAGGTTTTTGCGGTCTGTGCAGCAGTTTCCAAAGCTGCCAGGATTTCCTTTTCCTCCACCTTCCGATTCACATTGAAAGGTTCGTATTCAAAGATTAGGAAAAAACGTCTGGAAACCGCTTCTCTGGAACTTAACTGCCGGACAAATTGGATATAGTCTTTTTGTAACTGCCGGCAGTTAGGATCTGATTCCCGTTCCATTTCCAAACGGGACTGTTCCAGATGTTTGTTGATATCCGCTTTTTTGGAGATCATCTTAATCTGCAGTTTCACAGGACTGATTTTTAGGTAGGAGATGAAACTGAAGATGATCCCCTGTTGTTCCCTGGCACTGCGTAAGAGGAAATTGATCGGTTCAATCTCCAGGATTTTTACATAACGATGGTCTGTCGTGTAGATAACACCATTGGCAATCTTATCAATAGGAAGATAATCTTCCAAGGTGATTTCTTTTCGCTTTTTCTTTTTGCTTTTCCCGGAAGCAGGAGGCTGGTTGGAAGCTTTATTCGCAGTTCTTTCTTTTTTTCGTTCCTCCGAAAGTTGCTGCTTTATCTGTTGTTTTTCAAGTTTTGCCTGCCTTTTCGCACTTTTACGTGCAGCGGTTTGTTCTTTTGTTAATTGTCGGGACTCATATTTAAGAATCCGGATGTCTTCACGAGCCTGTTTGCGTATTCCACGTTTTGTAGAAGTGTCAAACTGCCGGCGTTCTTTTTTTTTAATAGCAGAGGTTTCTTTTGTTTCCTCTTCGGAAGACATCTGTGAGCAGTTCTCTTCAGAAGAAGATTCTGCAGGTTGCTTTGGATGACGTTTTCGTTTTCTGGTTTTGGGTTCTTTGTTACGGGGTTTTTTAATCCGGTACTTTTTTTTCGGCTCCGGATGTACATCCATACGGTAAATAACCCGGCGGTTTTTCAGAAAACGCAGAGCGTTCATTAAAAACGCAGTAATGCTTTCCCCACCGATTCCAATTAGAGAAATCATAGCTGCAGGCAGAGCAGTCATACAGAGAATAATAATCCTGACAGTGAGTGTCAGAGGCAGATTGATAACAGGAATGGTGATCAGGATTGCCAGGACACCGCCTTCGATGGCATTACGGATTTTAAACATTCCGCCCATAAAGGTCCCTTTTTCTATAAAATTGCGTGGGATGAAGACAGGATGTTGTTCTTCAGTATTGTTCATGGCTGCACCTCCTTTGGTTCTTCCATGGAAGGAGTTTCCGGAACTTCTGTGACAGGGGCAGCTTTTTCCGAATTCACGGAGGTATCGTCATAACCGCCTTCTTGCAACTGTTCAATTTCCTCTGTTGTGATAGAAGGAAGTTTGTCATCTGTCGGACGTTCATAGATGATTTCTTTTCCAGAATCAGGGGTACGTTCCTCACCGAAAAAGAATCTTCCAGTAGAGGAAGTGTAGTACACAGGAAGAACGGACTTATCCGGAAGCTGGAACAAAAAATTAATATCAGAAGCATTGGGATAGGTAGTATCATCAGCAAGGAAACGGATGGAAGTTAGAGATATCTGTTTTACGTTTTTAAGATAGGAGGTCAGTTCTTCCTGAAAAAGTTTCACCTGTTCCTTGGAGAAAAAGTCTTCCAAAGCTTCAAAATCCTGAAAGCTTATGGATTCGTTATTTTCTGCTTGTTCTGTCTCGGCATTTTCATTATTATCGTGTTGAGTATTTTCTGTCTCGGATTTTTTGTTTCCTTTTTGGGATTTCCAGATGGAGGGAAAAACAAATCCGATGATAATTAAAAAGGCCATCATAAAGATAGCCAGAATTGCTTTTTTTCTGTTCATAAGTGTCTCCTTTATTTTTTAGCGAAGATCCAATAGGCATTTGCGGTTGCATGCACTTCCGTCATCATATCGAATTCACGGTTGATGTAGTTTTTGGAGGAACTATCATTGGGATCATTGACTAATACTTTACCTCCAGCCGTTACACCACGAAGGACAATAAAATGTCCGCCACTGGTAAAAAGCCCGGCTCTTTGGGAACTGATGACCGGATGACCTTCAGATAAAGCCTGAAGTACCTGGTTGGGATCACTGGTCTGTGTGACAGCCCCACACCCAAAATGATCGGACGCTGCCTGAAAATAAGACCAGTAAGTGCCGACTCCTGGTTTGTAATAGGAATTTCCGCACCAGGATATTGCATCAATAGGTGTAATGGTAGTGCCTGTAAGATAACTGGCAATCATAGCAAAGCTTGTCGGACCGCATCCGCTGCTGGCGATAGAACCCCCGCCGTATGGAATGTTTCCATAGTCTGTCTGGAGATAGTGTGGAATCTGCCGCCACTGGCAGTAATTTGGTAATAGCGAAGGACATGATCCACATATTCTTTATCCCCATACCGGTCATAAGGCCAGCTTGGTCTTGCACACATCATATCAGAGTAGGCAATCGCATTTTCTTTGGTATAGCCACCGTCACGCTCCATTGCCCAGTCAATGTATGCAGAACCGTAGTTGTAACCCTGAAGAGCCAGTTTAATCCGGTCTAAGTCCGTAGGTCCGGTACAGCCGGCTTTATCAAGGGCATATTTTAATTCCTGTACGCCACATTCAATGGAGTATTCCGGATCTGTAATCCCATTTGGCACATGGGGATAGCGGGTATTAAATCCACCTTCCGCTGCTTGCATCACATCCAGCCCCCGTCCGCCAGATTCCTGCATCATGACTGCTAGGATTAAATCCACATAATCACTCATACCATATTTCGCAGCGGCTCTTTCTACAGCAGGGCGGTAGGACAATACCTCATCGCTAAGATTGATAGCAGCGACAATACCGGAAGAAGCAGTTCCAAAGAAAGCAGTCAGGTTTTCAGCATAGTTTTTGGCAAGTTCTTTCTGCTTGTCTGTAAGATGGAATACATGGTCTGCAAAATAGGAATCTCCGGCATAAACAACAGTATAGGTGTGTTTCGTAAAAGTAACCGTCTGTGTTTGTTCCTGTCCCTGTTCTGTGCCGGATTCTCCTTCTGCACCGCCATCAACGGTAACTTCCATGGTAACTGTTTCGGTTGCTACATCATAAGAAAAAAGTCCTTCTTTATTTTCACGAATGAGTTTCTTTAATTGGTTTCGGTTGATATTTTTATAATCATCCTGGCTGGCACAAAATTGTGAAATCAGCAGATTGGCATTGACGGAGATGCTGTATGTATAGGGATCATTGATGGATGCAGTATCACCTTGTGGAAGACGGGAAATTGCTGCATGGATCTCTGCCAGAATGTCTTCATGGCTTTCTTCTAACACTTCAACGATGGCTTCACGGGAAGCACGGATGTTTTCACTGATCATAGAGTTGCTGTTTAGTACATCACTTTGCTCGGTCAGGCTTCCAAAGATCAGACCAGGGAGCATCACAATAAATAAAACCGGGAGCAGCAGTATGGCGAGAATAACAAGAAGAATTTTAGCGAGCTGATTCCGGTTGGCTATGACGGCTCCAATTGCTGCTGTGAAAGGTCCGCCAAGGGCGGCACCATATCCTGCTTTGGAGAAAGTGGCTGCTGTTTTTAAGGACTTTAGGTGAGAAACGGTACTGGAGCCTACATCCATTGCTTCGTCAAGTCCAGAACGTTCTGTATCCATTACTAAATCCGATCCTTTCTTGGAGGAGTAGGAGGAAGCTTTTGGACAATGGATTCGTTGTAGGCTATTTTTCCATCGCCAGCATCATAAGGGATTTTGGATACCGTATTTTCGGCATATTGCTTGTACCAGGTAGCTCCGTCTACAGATTGCACAGTTTCATAGGTTCCCTGGGTAGGAGCCGTATATTGATCGGCATGGTACATAGCAAATTCCCGGCTGTCCCCATTGGAACCGGACTCAACTCCTGTTATCCTGCCACCTCCAATTTCAACATTGGTATAGGAATGATCTGTTTTATCTTCATTTTGAATTCCCATGTAGGATTGAAATGCAGAAACAGCTCCATCACCTTTGATCGAGCCAACTTGACCATAGTTTCCTTGAGCAATATTGCTGATAACGTTATTGGCAAAATCTCCGCCTTTTTCAAGGGAAGACTGATAGAGTGCATTTCCGATGCTTGGTCCTTCGGTATATCCGGTGGCTGCATTTACCGCAGAACGCTCTGTCTGCCTTCCAACGGCTCCGGCTAATCCTCCGGAAAGGAAAGAACTTTGTACTGCAGCACTTCCGGGAGAGGAAGAATGGGAACTACTATGGCTTCCACCTCCATGCCCTCGAAAGGAACTTGCAAGACCTCTTCCGGCGATTAAAAGTTCAGCCATCATATTTCCACCAGTATTTCCAACATTGACTCCCAGACTTGCCATAAAGCTGTCAATCTTTTGAGAAACCTTCAAAAAAGCAATGGCACACAGAAACCAGATAAAAACATTACCGGTGACCGTTTCTTTTCCCTGTGCATCCACAGCTTGCTGTACCTCTGCTTCTGTAAGTTCAGCGGCAAAGACCGGCATGGATGTTACAAGAATCAGACAAGAAATCAATAGCAGGCTGCAGAGCAGTGTTTTCTTATGTTTCATAATCTCCTCCTTCCTAGAGTGATAAAGGGTTTGCAAGGAATGTTCCCACCATGGAAGTAAACAGCCGCAAACACCAGGCGTTCATTAAAAGCAAAAAGAACTGTCCGCCGAGCATACGGCACCAGCTCTTAAAAATATTTCCAGTAGCCTGGGAAGCACCTGTGGAAAATGCAACAGGTGCGGTGTAGACCAGAACTCCAAGCAGTATATAACGTTCCGCAGCTTCAAAAAGCAGCTTGATGTAATTCCAGGCAAGGATCAGTACCAGTATGAGGGCAACAATGGCAACAGCACCGTTGGCACATACTCCCAGGATGACTGTGATTACAGAATTAAACTTGGCAAATTCCAGTGGTGGAAGATCTTCAGTCAGAATCCAGCTATACGGGGTTCCTGCAATATTCAATAGAAGATCTACAATGTCTTTGGCATAGAATGTCAGGAAAAGGAACATAAAGGTTCGCAGTGATAATTTGATTGGATCTTCAGCGTCAATCCCTGTCCCCATAAAATAATTCTTAAAAAGCTGCCAAACCCAGTTTAAAAGGATGAGTCCGATAGCCAGTGCCAGAAAAATCTGGTACATTGTTTCCGCTGCTGGAAAATACCGGAGAAAAGTATCCATGGAACATCCCAGTGCAGCCAGAACAGAAGTCGTAATCAAATCCAGAATGTTCATGACCTGTTCGGCAATCCATTCTACAATTCCGTCAAGTATTCCCATGAAAGAGCCACCTCCTTATCTGCATTATCCATTCCACTGCCCGCCGGCAAAGAACGGAGTGATGTAAGCCATGATAAATCCCAGACCATTGAGAATCGCCCATGTAATGATGATTCGTTTGAGCCATGCCCTGGATTCATCCACGGTTTTTCCGGATTTGGAAAAATTCATCAAAAGCAAAGCAACCGATGCAGTTACAACAGCCGCAATGGTGGAGATCAGGATAATCTGGTTATATACGTCTTTCATGATTTCTGAAGCTTTGTCCCAGATGGTAGCAGCCATAACTGGTTGTACATTACAGGCAATCAGAGTGAAGACAAGGAAGGCAGTGTAGAGATATTTTCCATAGTTCCGATGATGTTTCATGCCCGGTGGGGCTGCTTTGTGTACATGGTTTTTCAAGTAAATGAACCTCCTTCATAAAAAGAGGGCAAAGTGAGATCTTTCACTTTGCCCTGGCTTATAGTTTTCCTGCCTCATAAAAGCTTCCGTCCGGTCAATACGGAGGAACGCTTATTCTATATTTAGTTGTGATACTCCTTTCCATGCACTAAAAAACGCAGCTTGCACCAGAGAAGAGGCATTCCTTGGAAAGCTGCGTTTTTGCTACATATAATTTTGACAGTATCATTTTAACATGGGTAGATTTCCCTGTAAATCGCAGAAGTGTGCCAAGTTGGGACAAAAATATGACATTGATTGAGAGAATGTTAATCTAGGAAAGTGTGTGGAGTTTAGAACAATGAATCCATCTAGGAATGAATAAATGTGAATTACGCAATAGTTATAGCAATACCAATATTTTTGCTATATAAAGAGAATAATTTTATCCCAGGAGAATAATAAGAAAATAAACGATGGTCTTTTAAGTAAACTAAGTGTGGTTTCTTCCTCAAAGTTCCGTATTTTATTAACATTAAAAAGAAAAAATCTAATAACCCTCTTTGATTCTAAAATTGGGCTTCAATCTAAAACGGAAAAATGCGGAAGAACCCTTACGGCAGAAATATTCAGTAAAAGTGATATATTAATAAAAATTCTAAAAAATGTCAATGTAGGACAAAAAAAAGTTAATCTATACAAAGTATGTAGAAGCATTGAAAACAAAGCACTAAAATAGCATTGTTAACATTTTAATACATAAATTTAGAAAATACGAGAGGAGAAGCGAAATGAAAAGAGCATTAAGTATTGCAGGATCTGACTGTAGTGGTGGGGCAGGAATACAAGCAGACTTAAAAACTTTTTCAGCACATGGGGTTTTTGGGATGAGCGTAATTGTATCAGTTGTTGCAGAAAATACTGAAAAAGTGATAGATGTACAGGACATTAGCGAAGATATGATAAAAAAACAAATAGAAGCAGTATTTGAAGATATAGGAGTTGATGCGGTAAAAATAGGCATGCTTTCAAATCCACAGTGTATGAAAACAGTAGCGGAACAAATGAAACACTACAAACCTTTGCATATTGTTGTTGATCCAGTAATGTATGCTAAAAATGGGTGTCCTCTTATGGATCCTAGTTCAATAGATACCTTAGTTAATACGATTATCCCAATAGCAGATATCATTACACCAAATATTCCGGAAGCTGAGAAAATAATAAATTCAAATATACAATCAATTAAGGAAATGGAAGATGCTGCAAAAAGAATATATGATATGGGATGCAAAGCGGTTGTGATTAAAGGCGGTCATCACATGGGAAGTGCTATAGATGTTCTGTATGATGGAAAAGAACTTAGCTATTTTGACACAAAAAGAATTGATACAAAGAATACACATGGTACGGGATGCACTTTTTCTTCAGCAATTACAGCTTTACTTGCCAAAGGCTTTAGTACAAGAGAAGCTGTTAATGAAGCAAAAAAATACATAACGGGTGCTATACAACATTCTTTAGAATTAGGAAAAGGTAATGGACCGACAAATCATTTCTATGATTTATATAGAAGGGCAGGAATATATGAGAATGAACTATAGTTTGTATTTGGTGGCAGATGTATCAAGAACGGAAAGGCATTCTTTAGAAAAGTCAGTGGAACAGGCTATCATAGGAGGATGTACTGCGATTCAATTAAGGGATAAAAATATATCTGATTTGGAATTTTACAATTTAGCGAGAAAAATCAAAGAAGTAACAGATAAGTTCAAAATTCCGTTAATAATAAACGATCGTATTGATGTGGCTCTTGCTGTTGAGGCTGCGGGGGTTCATGTTGGACAAAGTGACTTGCCTGCCGAAGTAGTTAGAAAAATTATAAATAAGGATATGATATTAGGTGTTTCGGTTACAGACATAAATGAAGCAATAAGAGCTCAAAAAGAAGGTGCAGATTATCTTGGCGTAGGAGCTGTATTTAGCACGACAACCAAGTTAGATGCTTCGAATGTTTCAAAGAAGATGTTAAAAGATATTAAAAAAAGTGTAGATATTCCAGTTGTTGCTATAGGTGGTATTAATATCCACAATTTGAGTGATTTGCTGGATACTAATATTGACGGCATTGCTGTTGTTTCGGCGATTCTTGGACAAGATAATATTGTACAAGCTTCCAAACAATTAAGGGAGGTTTTGATAGTTGGGGGAATTTATAATGAATTGTGATGCGGCTATATTCGATTTAGATGGTACGATATTAGATTCTTTATGGGTATGGGAAGATATAAGTAAAGATTTTTTATCTAAAAAGGGAAAGGATATTCCAGTTACTTATATACAAGAATTGTGTTCAAAAAGTTTTCAAGAAGCAGCAGAATATACTATAAGATTATTCATGTTAAGTGAGACATCTCAAGAGGTTATTTCTGAATGGAATAGACTTGCACTGATTGAATACAAGCATAATATTAAGCTCAAAAAATACTGTCTTCCATATTTACAGTATTTGAAGGAGGAAGGAAAAAAGTTAGCTATAGCGACAAGCTTGCCTAGAATATTATGCGATAGCTGTTTAATATCTAATGGAATATATGATATGTTTGATGTTATACGTTCAACAGATGAAATAGGACGAGGAAAAAATTTTCCGGATATTTTTGAAAAGATATCTGATGAATTAAAAGTGCCTTTATCAAGAACCCTTTTTTTTGATGATTCGTTAAGTGCTTTAGTTACTGCGAAAAAACTTGGGATGAAAGTAGTCGGTGTATATGATAAGTATTATGCTTCGGATAAAACAGAAATAATAAAGGTAGCTGATGGATATATAGAATCTTGGGAAAATGTTTGGAATCTATTATGAAAGGAAAATCACATTGGAACTTTGGCAGTTGTATGATTCAGTTGGAAATGAAACAGGAAAAATTATAGAAGCTAATTCTGAGATACCGGAAGGACTATACCATAAAACAGTTAGTGTTTGGATAAAGAATAAAAAAGAACAATACTTGATGTCAAAGCGAAGTCCAGAAAAACAGTATGCTTATTGTTGGGAATGTACAGGTGGTTCCGTACAGGCAGGTGAAAATACGTGGGAAGCCGCATGTAGAGAAGTATATGAAGAGTTGGGAATTGATATTAGTTCTTTAACTGGTAAAAAGCTTATTAGTAAAAAAAGAAAAGAACAAAAGGACTTTTATGATGTATGGATTGTATATGGTGAATTTGGATTACACGAGTTATCTCCGAATAAAACGGAAGTTATAGACGTAAAATGGATGGATATGAAAGAAATATTATTGTTAAATCAATATGGATATTTACATCCACTATTAGATTATGTTGATATTAATTTTTTTAAGGAGGAAATAAAATGAAAAAAGTATTTTTAGCCGCTCCATTTAAAAGCCTTGTGAATTCTAAAACAATGAGTATGGATGAAGAAAAAAAGAATGAAATAGTAAATCTCATTGAGTTTCTGGAAAAAAAAGGATATTCAGTCCATAATGCTCATAAGCGTGAGGCATGGGGACAGGAATTTATGTCCCCTGAGCAGTGTACAAAGATTGATTATGACGAGATAGAAAAATGTGATATTTTTATTGCTTTTCCAGGAATACCAGCATCACCAGGTACTCATATTGAGATCGGCTGGGCATCTGCATTTAACAAAAAAATAATTTTCCTGCTTGCAGATGACGAAGAAAAGTATGCTTATTTAGTTCGAGGTCTACATAAAGTTACAGATGTTACTTACATTATTTATCATAGTATAGAGGAGTATTATGATAAATTAGATAAGATGTTATAAGGACGAAAGGGTTAAGCTATGAAGTTTGAAAATTTTCAAGAAGCATATTTACATAATATGAAAAATGTATATTTAACTCCCGAATTTATCAATGAGCCAAGAGGAAACAAGAGTAAAGAAGTATTGAATTTATCCTTTGTTATAGAGAATCCAATAGAAAGGGTATGTTATTTGCCATCTAGAAAAACAAACATTGTATTTAATTTTGCGGAAGCATTATGGTATCTGTCTGGTAAAAATGATTTAGATTTCATAGAATATTATGCATCTAATATGCGGAAATATTCTATGGATGGTAAATGTTTAACAGGAACAGCATACGGTAAAAAAATATTTCAATACGGAGATAAAAAGATTAATCAATGGAATCTTTGCTAGATGTTTTTAAAGAAGATAGAGATAGTAAAAGAGGTTTTATTGGTATTTTTGATCCGAATGAAATTCTGACTTTGGAAAATATAGATGTTTCTTGCACTATTGGTCTACAGTTCTTCATAAGAAACAGTAAGTTATTTATGTCCACATTTATGAGGGCTAATGATGCTTATAGAGGAATATTGAGTGATGTATTCTCTTTTACTTTCATTCAAGAAATGCTTGCGACTCAAATGGGGTTAGAAGTAGGTAGTTACTGCCATAATGTAGCAACGACACATATATATGAGCCAGATAATAAAATGGTTGAGAAGGTTTTAAGCGATACAACAAAAGAAAAGGAACTCTTTTCATTTCCGTGTATGCCTAAAAAGAATAATTGGGATGATTTAAAAGAAGTCTACAAATATGAAAAACTGTATAGAACTCATGAAGAAGAGTTTAAAGTAGATGATGTTTTAAACCTTAATATTGCAGAATATTGGAAGCAAGTAATTCTGCTTTTAGGTCTTTTTGCAGATATAAAAAGAAAAAATCATATTGATAAAGAGGCATTTGAAAATTTGCTGCCAATATATCAATATTTTGTCAAAAACAAATGGGATAAGTTTTTTGATAGAAAGGAGTAAGGAATATGGGAACGTCTTGGAAGGAGCAGGAAGTATCAGAAGCGTTTAATCAGTATAATGATATGCTGGAAAATATATTGGGATATGAAGTTATCCTTGATATGGTAAGAAATGATAAAACAATTACAAAAATTCTTGATTTTGGATGTGGACCTGGTAAGGTTTGCGCAAAATTAGCATCATCAAACGAAAATTATAGGATTATTGCAGTGGATCAGTCAGAGAATATGTTGTCTATTGCAAAAAAATATAGAGGTTTATCAAATATTCAATATCAATTAGTAGAGAATAATGATTTGTCTTTTATAGAATCAGATTCTATTGATTGTATTATAACATGTTTTGTATTTATAAATAATTCTGATTACGATAAAATACAATTTATTTTCAAAGAGTTTGAAAGAGTTTTAAGAAAGGGGGGAAAATTAATAGTTCTGGATAGTCATCCGGAAGCGGCAGGTGTAGCATTTTCGACTTTTACCAATGGAAAAGAAGATAAAAACTATGAAATCGGTGAAAATAAAACACAGAGTTTAAAAATACAAGGACATCCGAATCTGGTTTTGCACGATTGGTATTGGAGTAAGAGTTGTTATATGGATTGGATTAAAAATGCAAACTTACAGGTTCAGATTACACATGAGTATACTGTCCAAAATCTTCCATCTGCTATCTTTGAAAAATGTATCTCCCAATATAAGGATTACAATTGGGGAAAAGAATGGGATAAAGCCCCATTCATAATTATTGTTGCCACAAAAGAAAGTGAGGTAAGCTTATGAAGAAAAAATAGGGATTTTGATGCTGAGTTTATTAATGATGTTTGGCATGGGAAGCACTAATGTATATGCAGCTCAGCCGGATGAGACTAATACCACTCTAAATGTTGCATTATATGGATATGTTCCAGATACAGAAAGATTTGAGAAGGCCGTTCAGGAAAGTTGGGAAAAGGCAGAACCGAATGTAACGTTAAATTTTGTGAATTGGGACTGCTACGAAGAAGAACCGACCGAAAATGTTGACGTATTTGTATTTGACGCAATATATCTTAATGATTATATCGAAAAAGGGTATTTATTACCTCTTGAAAAAAATAGCATTGAAGACAGTGAAGATATATTAGATTTTGCGTTAAACGGATGTACACGTAATAACGATATCTATGCCGTTCCTCAAATTATATGTACAAATTTGTTATACTATAGAGAAGGGGATCAAGAATTGGCGATTGTAGATACTGTTGATGAGTTATACCAGGTGTTGGGAGATAGACAGTCAACTGGTACAATTCCAAATAAAAATGAGGGATTATTAGTTGATATGTCTGGTGGAACAGGAAAAATTTGCCTTTACTTAGATGGTTTGATGGATCATAACAAACAATATACAGATTATTACCAATTACCATCACCAACAGAGTTTGATGAAGAAGTAGTATCAGGATTAAAACATATGCAACTAATGGGAGGGAAAGAACAGGTTGAATATTGGCCTGAAGACAACGATGCTTATATTAGGGCTAAATGGTTTAAAGAAGGTTATGGAAGAGCATATTTAGGATATACTGAAGCTATGTCTAATATGGGTGATTACACAAATAATCTAGATTTTAAAGTTATTTCCTATTGCAAAGAAGATAATATTCCAGTATTTTATGGTGACGTGGTAGGTGTTAACAGTAAGATTGATAATGAAAAAAAGGATGCTGCAATTAAACTTGCGAACGTGATAGGAAACACTGAAACGATGGTAAAAGCTGTCTCCCCGGATAATAATAATCCTCATCCGCAATATTTGCTTCCGGCTCGAAAAAGCGTCTATCAAACAATGGGAAATGTCTATCCAATATACAATGAGCTTTATTCAATTGTAAATCAGCCAGAAAACAAATTGTTTTTATTAGGGGTTTCAGCAGAAGAGTGGATGAATGAAGCAAAGGAAAATTTGGCGGGGCTTTTGAATTAGAAAGTTAAAACTTGTAGTAAAATTCAATCAATTATAATACAATATTCCAAAATATAAACTTCATTTGGGGAATGCTTTTTTCGGCATTCCTCAAATTATGCAAGGAGAAATGCGAAGCAAGTGAGATGGTGTTAAATATTTTCTATAATTGCTTTGTAATTAAATGATAAGTGAATGGAGATTAAATATGAAAGAAATAGACTTTAGACACACCATAGTGGGACAGGGACTATTATGGTTTGGTGCTGCTATTTCAATAGCAGAAATAGTAACTGGTATGCTTATTGGATCATTAGGCATAATAAAAGGTATAGCAGCTATAATATTAGGACATAGTATTGGAGCAGCTATATTATTTTTAGCTGGTTATATTGGGGCGAAAGAACAAGAAACTACTCCAGAAATAGTAAAAATATCTTTAGGACAAAAAGGAACTACTATATTTTCCATATTTAATATAATTCAGCTATTTGGATGGACATCTGTAATGATTATAAATGGTGCAAAGGCCTTAAACGGGGTAGCAGAAAATATGATCGGATATGGGAATGAGAGAATTTGGTGTGTTGTAATAGGAATATTTATATGTTGTTGGATTTTTGTTGGTCTAAGGAAACTGACTATTATAAATGGAATTGTATGTGCTTTATTTCTGGCTTTTTTTGTTATTATGGGGTGCAAGCTTATTTTTTTGGTTCCGAAAGATTTGGTTGTAGCTGATAGTATGGAGAGCTTTGGTATTGGTGTTGAATTGAATGTCGCTATGGTTTTATCATGGCTACCACTTATATCTGATTATACATGTAATGTAAATAAGCCAGTAAAAGGAAGTGTGATCAGTGTATTAAGTTATAGTTTGGGTAGTATGATAATGTTTAGCATTGGTTTGCTTGCGTCAATTGTATTTCAAGAATCTGATATTTCCAATATTATTATAAAAATGGGACTGGGGGGAATGGGGCTATTTATTGTTATTTTTTCTACGGTCACAACAACTTATTTGGATACCTTTTCTGTTGGAATATGTGCTGAAAGTATTAATAAGAACTGGGGTGTAAAAAAAGTAGCAACCATTACATGTATTGTAGGCACTTTAATAGCGGTATTAGTACCAAGCAATAAGTTCGAGGAGTTCTTATATTTTATAGGCTCGATATTTGCTCCACTATTTGCAGTATTATTTACGGATTATTTTGTTTTGCATAAAAAAGAAAATGATAGGAAATTTGATGTGGAAAATATTGGAATGTGGATTATAGGTTTTGCAATCTATAGAGTGCTAATGAACTACAATACTGTTATTGGAAATACACTTCCGACAATTTTAATAGTGATGACATTAAAGTTTATTTGTAACAGAGTGAAATGCTCTATAGAAAGGAAGTAGTTATGGTAGATATAAAAATTTTAAGAAATACTTCAGACAAGATATGGCAATCATGTTATCAGCATCCTTTTGTCCAAGAAATCGGAAGAGGTACATTAAGTCGAGAAAAGTTTGAATTTTTTTTAATTCAAGATTACAAGTTTCTGTTAGAATATATTAAAATTTTGTCACTAGAAATTAGTAAAACAAACCATAAAGATGTTCTATATGATCTTATTGAAATACAAAAAAAGACTTTTGAAGGAATTAAGGTGCATGAACAATATTTGAATGCATTTGAAATTTCCGAAGATAGAGTCAACAAAGCCAAAATAGGGTTATATAATGATGCATATATTTCATCTTTGCGTAATGTAACGGAAAGTAAAGGTGTTATTGAATTTTTAGCTGCAATTCTGCCATGTCCATGGTCATATCATGATTTTGCATGTAAATTAATTGAGATTAATAAAAAATCTTTACATCAGAATCCATATAAAACATGGATACAAAATTATGCTAATAAAAAAACATATCTTTACATACAAGAAAAATTAGAAGAATATTCCAATAAGCAAAAATGTGAAGAAATAGAAACTCTTCAAAAGATATTTATAAGAAGTTTAGAGTATGAATATCTTTTTTGGGATATGTGTTATCGCCAAACATATAATTTTTAGATAAGTATGAATTTTCAATATTTTGTTAATAACATATATTTTGTATTTGTATTCGAATTTTTATAGCAATTGGCGATATTAAGAAAGGTCTAACAAGAGTGTAGTTCATGATATCTTGTTAGACCTTTATAATTAGTTTCTCTTCAAAATAGTGAAACTGTTACCGAATACATAAATGGAAAATCTGCCTTTTGTGACTATGGATAATTGGATAACTGCATTTTTTTATTCCTGCCAGACTGACTTTAGAAGTAGTGGTAGGGATGTCAGGAATATGGAGCACATCCAATGGGATTTTCATATCTTCAAAGGTTTTTCTCATAAGCAGCATCCCTATAAATTTTGCCTTATGATTCGAGTTATAATTCCCACTGCAACATTTCGTTCTTCGTCAATATGTGTCACAACAAAGGACACCTTATCTTTCTTTCCAACGGTGCGGCTGTCGTAGCAACTGTGGGCAATGGCGTTGACACCCAATTCTAACCGGACGAAAACAGTCCCTTTGTGGATGTCTTCCACCGTTCCGGCATATTTTCCTTGTACCCGACAATTTTTCAGATTTTCTTTGCTGGTGTTGCCTTCCACGCTTTTTACATCTGCATGGATGGAGAGCGTTTCAGGGGAACCTCCCTGGATAGTTAAGATTCGGACCAGAATATGTTCCCCTACCTGGAATCGTTCCCTGGCATCACCCAGCCAGTCAAAAGACAGATCTCTTGCAAGGATGGAAGTTTCTACACCAAAGATTTCTGCCCGGACTACTTTTTCAGCAACGGCAATGACTCTGGCCTGCACAATACGGTCTTCATGAATTTTTGTCTGCCCGGAAGAGTCCTGATCAAAATAGAAAATCTGACGTTTCTTCAGCATAGCATCTTTCCGGCTGGCAACGATGCTTCTGGATTTGGTATCCAGTCCTTTGATTACAAAGTCGATTTCACAACCAAGCATATTGTTAAGGACTTTGTTCTGTCTAAGAGAGAGATCTCCGTAATCATGAGTTTCATCCTGGATCAGATTGATCATCATTTCCGAGATAGGGATGACTGCCCGATAATCTTTATAGTAAATAATTGCTATTAAGCTGCCGGCTTCGGTCTTTTCAATACCGCCCAGAATGCCGGTGAGAATTTTCCGGGTACGATAGGCATTTTGGATGTCATGCCAGATTAAATCCGCTTTTGATTGAGCAGTTTCTAATACAGTATCGGAGTCAAGGGTTAAAATAGGGGTGTTCAGGTTCATTGTTTCGTTTGCCATAAATGTTATCTCCTTTCAAAATGTGTTATGACATGATGGAATCTTTATCTAAAGGAACCATGCCAGAGTCGGGGGAATCTTCTATAAAATTTTCCTGAAGTAAATCCTCCATAAAATCATCGGGAGTAGGTTCCTGATAAACGGGTTCGGATGTAAAATGTGGTTTCTGTTTTGCTATTGACGCAGAAGATGAACGGCGTTTCCTTTTGGCAGATTCGAATGAGGGCTGTGGTCGATAATCTGTTTCTTCCGAGGAACCATTTTTGCGCCATTCAGGTATGTGTTCCGATGCTTTTCTTGGTGTCAGCTTTTTGGCATCTGGATGTAGGGTATAATCGTACTTTTCTACTTTTAGGACTTTTTGCCCACGTAGGATAACCAAGGCAGTATCAAGTGGGAGCCGCAAGATTTCATCTGGTGTTAAGAGTTTTCGTTTGCCGATAGATTTTGTTTGCCGGTATTCCGGTGTATAGTCGGATACCCGCCAACTATTGAGCTGCTTGGCTTCGCTGCTTACCCCTACGGTTACATCGCCGCTGCGGTTACTGATAAAGGTAGCAGTAACTTCATCTGTGCAGCCCAAAAAGAGCTGAGTGTCACAGTTGCCGATAATTTCCTGCCATTGGTTATAAGGATAGCGGTTCTGCATCTGGGGTAAATTCTGAAAGATGCAGGAAATGCTGAGATTCCGGCTTCGGATTACACTGATCTTCTTATTCAATTCCAGGATAGCTCCGGTGTTAGCAAGCTCATCAGCTAGTATATGTACAGCAACAGGAAGTTTTCCTTCTTCTCCATACTTATCTGCATAACGGACCAGTTTGATGAAGATGAAGGTCATAAACAGGGAAGATAAAAAATCGAAGGTGCTGTCTTGGTCTGAGGTAATGCAAAAGTAAGCACATTTCTGTTTCCCCGGAAGTGTCAGATCAATCTCATCATAAGAGGTAATCTGCCGAATGAGTTTATTCTGAAATACCTGAAGTCTGGCACCCAATCCGATAATAACTCCGCTTCGCACGGTATCACTGGCTTGTTTGTAGATGCAGTAAGGAACTTTTGCTGGATGGGACACTGGGAGCAGATCAAAAAGACTGTTCAGCTCCTTTTCGGAACTCATGGTCAGCAGCTTATAAACCTGTCCGATATTTCTGGCTTCCGGCGGAAATCCCTGATCCACATAGAGAACCAGGGCTTTTAGCAGGTTCATCTCCGCATTATCCCAGAAATGATCTCCTTTTCCGGAACCTGTATTCTGGATGATGACATCTGCAAATACCTGAGCCATCGTTTCCTGTCCATTGATTTCACCCAGGCAATTCCAACTATCCGAGTTTTCCGGATTGACCAGATTAAATGCTTTTACTACATAGCCCTCGTTTTCCAGATAAGCAGACATGCTTTCATAGAGTTCGCTTTTGGGATCGGTAATGATTAAACTTTCCCCGGAAGCGTTGTTGCCTTCCTGCCCTCTGGCGACACACTGGAAAATCATATTCCTGGCAAATGCCCTGGATTTCATGGAACCGCTGGCACCATACACGGCGATATTTTTATTCATTCGTGTTTGATATGGAAGACATACGGCTTTGCCATTCAATTTTCCTAAAATGGTTCCTTTATTTTTCTTTACATCTCCGGTCAGTTCCAAAACTTTCATCATTTCATCTGGAGTCATGAATCCGGATGTACCGTAGGTTCCTTTTGTAGAGTAATTTAAGTTCCGGTCATGGTCACTAATCTCCCCGTTTCTGTCATATCCCATACGCATAAGTAAAAAAGTAAGAAGCCCAAAGAGAACCAGGCAAAGAAAAATCCCATACAAATTGTATGGGAAATCGGTAAGGGCAGTATGAAAGCATACCAATGGGTGTAAAGAAGCTGCTTGCGGATAGGTTCCGTTGCCGGCAAAGTTTCCGGCAGAAGTCCATTCCTGATAGTTTTTAATAAATTGTGCTGCGTATCCTCCGGCATACAGAGTGCAGACGCTTATGGGAAGCAAAAACAGGAACTTCCACCATTTACGGTTCATTGAAAAACCTCCTTTTAAACTTTTGAAAATCAATGCTGGAGAAGTGTATATCTGCAGTTAGGTATTTTTTCAGGCAGGGAAGCTGAAAGTCAAAGCAAATCAGGTTCCCGGATAGCCCATATACATTTAATCCAGTATTGAAGCGGTTGATACGCTGCATGTCAAAATCATACGCAAGCAAAATAGGGTTTTCCTGGCTGTCTATTCCATCATGTTCAATTGGCAGATCCTCACGCTGGGGAAAACAGTCGGACAGTAGTAACTGATTAAGCTGCATCATACGCTGGGGTTGTACCAATAAACGGAGCAGGTATTCTCCGTAGCTGTTATTGGGCAGGAAATAGAAGTGTTCATACGCAGTATCCAGCATGAACAGTGTTTTTTTGTATCCCCCGGTACTGGTAAGGAGACGGAAAGCCATATCCATATCACTGCCGGTCATGATGGCATAAACGGTAGGCGGGCCATGGTAAGGAAGTCCTTGAAGATAGTGCTGCAAAAAAGCATTGAGTCGGACTTCCGTTTTGTATTCCCATTTTAGAAGTGTATTTCCGGTATTATAAACAGCATAGACACAGTGAGGAGCCATCAGGATTCCCATACTACGGGAATTTTTGATTTTAGTAGTGGATGCTCCAAGATTTTTTATTTCCCTAGAAGAGTAAAACAGAGGAAGGCTTCGCATAGGAAACGTAGCCGCTTCGCCGGATTCAGAAAAAAGCAGGGGCTTTTCATCTGGAAAGAATGGGATTCCAGCATGGGAAAGCGTCAAATAGGTTTCTGCTTTTTGATGAAGTCGCAGCCGTCTTGGTAATTCGCTACGTATGAGGTTGGTTTCTGCATTTCCGGTTAAATAGTTTTGAAAACGACAGGAATTTTGCGAAAGCAGCAGTTCTTTTGCCCGTTTGGTAAGGCGATAACCTCGTAGGCCATCTTTATAGTGTGTTCTTATAAGCTTACTCTGCTTTAAATCTGTAACCACCTTCTCTGCATAGGAATCACTCTCAATCAATCTGTTAAGCTGTCCGGAAGGGAATTCCCCACATAGTCCAACCATTTCCAAAAGCTGATATTTTATAGAATCGGTTTTTATCAAATAAGCATCACCTCAGTTCGATTTTTTACCTATGACAGCCTATACTTGGGTAAAGTAAGGGCGGTATTAAGCATAAAAAATGCAAAGAATATGGCTTCTTTGCAGAAAAATTACCCATATCGGAAAAAGAAAGAAAAATATCAGGAAATTTCCGATATGGTTTTGATAGACGCTTTTCTATCTTTCAGCCAGCCAGGAAAGATTTCCGGTTCCATTACAAAGATAACGGTGTGATCGTAATTACCCAGTTCTGTAGTGTGATAGGAGTCGCAAAAGAGTCCCGTATCATCAACCAGAACATAGGAAGCGATAGTATCTAAAATCTGTTTGAACTCCAAATTATCGTAATCACGTATTCGTTGTAAAGAAAGGCTCTGGTCATAAATTTGACTGAAACAGACCACACATCTTTTATATAACGGAATAGAATGTTCTGCCACATAAGTCTGCAAGGCAAGGTTTAATGGCTCATGTAGAAAAGCGGTGTTGGTTCGCAATTTACGTTTGGGCAGTAGCCCTGGCATGGTAATAGAAAGAACACTATTTGAAAAAGAGATTTTGATTCCCTGCACAGCCGCAGCCTGTTTCAGATAGTCTTTCTTTCCAGTATCAGTTGTGGTATATACCAGATTTCTGAGCTGGCAGGTAATCCTTTCAGAACGTAGGGCAGCACTGATACTCAGCTCTTCGTATTTGTCGGCATACGCTTGAATATCTGTTGTTTTCAATGCAAAAATAGTGTTGTGAAGTTTTTGGACTTCATCATCAATGCTCTGTAAACGGTCAAAAACAGTTTTGGTGTTCATACATACCTCATTTCTTTGCATAATAGCTGACAGATCCGGTAGAGGAGTCTACAAGGCAAAAGGCAATCACACCTGTGATATGGATTTTTGAAGCCTGTTCTTCCGATTCTAATACAACCAGCCGTTTTGCATCGCTTTTTGTCTGGCTTTCCATGACATGATTGATAAGATATTCCTGTTCCTGGGGGACATAGAGGACTTCATACCGCTCATCTTTAGAGAAAAAGTTCAGTTTCACAGGAAATTCACCGTCAGTATGGTACACAATGGCGTTTTTGAAGTCCAAAAGCACCCAAAAAGATGCAATCATCCCATAATCAGGATTGTTTGCAGATTCCTGGCTGTCGCAGAGAAGCCCGTTCTCCTTATCATAGATAATACGTTTTTGTTTTACCAGACTAGTGATCAGAGACTTGATAGATGTTCTGTTTTTGGAAAAGAGCCGTAAGATCTGTTCATATTGCAGCGAATGGTAAGTTGTAATGAACCGGAGCAGTTGGGCACCTTCCCCTTGATAGATTTCATTTCTTGTTTTCATGGTAATCTCCCTTCATTATATAATAGGAAGTTTTACCTACACTGTACGCACAGAATACGTTTTTATTTTAGGGGAAGTACGCTGTACGTACTGTGTAAGTATTGGCTACTGTCAGCGAAAGGTTTACGGGTACAAAAAAAGCACCGATTAAGGTGCTGGAGAAAATAGGAATACTATAAGCAATATCAATTGTAACATGGGTAAAATTACTCTTCAATCGCAGAAGTGTGCCAATGTAGTGACACAATTATGTTGCAATGAATGACTATGAAAATATATTTCATCAAAATAATTATGTATAGATTATTTTATAATAATTGAAATTAATCAGCCATGTGTTGCCTATGTCCAAAGAGATAAAAAAAAGTGCAAAAAAAACAATAAATATGGTTGTAAATGCTCTGACATGGTATAAAGAATGTACTAATACATAAAAAAGTATTGGAAAGACAAAATGTGAAGGAGGTGACAAAATGAGTGTATATGAAACACCAAAAAGCGAAGGCGTAGAGCAGAAAAAACGTGTTGATTTAGGCTGTGGAGTAAACTGTGATTGGGGCTTCGGAGCAGGCATAGCGATTGCAATGATTGGTCCATTACCAGGACCAACGTAATGGTGAGAAAGCGTTTCTCAGAAAAGAGAAACGCTTTTTTAGAATTATACATTCATTAAAATATGATTAAACGAGAAGACATATTACATAAAACAACTTATGTTTGGAAAGAAAATGAAAAATATACCAGTATCATAAAAAATGATGGCAGTAGGGTGATTTTAAATAAAAAAGATTCTGATATCTGGAAAATAATCAATGACGATGATACCGTGGATGATATTATCCGTCATATGAAGGATACAATGAGTGCTAATCAGGTTGAAGACAGGTTAGAGGAATTTATTAAAATTGGTATTATAACTAACGAAGATATGTTTTGGGGGGATGACTTATTATAAAAAAGATTATGCTTATTATGCCAAACAGTAATAAGAATAAGCAGGTGGGATATTCAGAGAAGATGACAATGCCTCCTCTAGGTCTAATTTCCATTGGAGGATATCTTAAAATGCACGGTTATATGGTAGAAATACTTGATTTATTTACAAATCATATAAGGAAACAGGAATTTATAGATAAAATAAAAAATGCACATCCGGATATGATAGGAATAAGTGCATATACAGAAAATATTAATGCGGTTATCCATTTAACAAAGATAATTAAATCGGTGTTGCCAAAAATAATTATTGTTTTAGGTGGAGCACATGTGACTTTTTTGCCGGAAGAAGCTTTGCATCATAATACAGTTGATTATGTGTGCCGTGGAGAAGGAGAAATGACTTTTGTACAACTATTGGAGTGCCTTAATTATCATACGATTGATTTGTCAGAAGTGAAAGGAATTTCATATCGTGTAGGACAGGAGATTATACATAATGCAGATCGAGGATATATTGAAAATCTGGATAATTTACCGTGGGCAGAACTCGATGAAATTGAAATGCGAAGCTATGATATCAAGCAATTGATTATTACAAGTAGAGGATGTCCAGGAAAGTGTATCTATTGTGCTTCAGCTGCTCTATCGGGAACACGTTATAGAAATCGAAGCGCTCAAAATGTATTCAGTGAAATACATTATAAATATAGTATAAAAGGAGAGAAATACTTTGCTTTTTTGGATGATACTTTTACAGCAAATAAGAAGCGATTGTATCAGTTTTGTGATTATCTAAAGCAAGCCAATATGAATATAATATGGCGTTGTGATTCGAGAACAGATATTTTATCAAAGGAAATGATTGATAAAATGCAGGAAGTAGGGTGTACATCCGTACATATAGGTATAGAAAGCGGATCTCAAGATGTTATTAACAAAATTAATAAACATATAAGTTTAGAAAGGTCTGAAGAATTACTTGCATATATGTCGCAAAAAGGGCTTCAAGTAATGTGTTCTTTTATCATAGGGCATCATTGCGATACACATGAGACAATAAAAGAAACAATAGATATGGCACTGAAATTTCGTAAAAAGTATAAAGCAACTGTAGGTATAAGCATCAATACCCCTTTCCCAGGCACATATCTATATAATCATATGAAGGATTTAGGAATTAATTTGGAAATCAAAAATTGGTCTTCATTCGATTTAGTTCAGGCTGTATTTAGTACACCTAATATTACAAGAGCTGAGTTGCAAAATTATTATTATGAAATTCAATCAATGGTGATTTAGAGGAGGAAATTATGGAACGAATTGTTGTAGAATTAAAGGGAAATTTAACTTTCTGTGGAGTGGATAAAGGTGAGATATGTATTGAAGGTGAAAATGGAATATTGGTAGAAACAGATACAAAAAGCGGATTAAAAGTTTGGTGTCCAATAAAATCAATTGTTAAAAAGCATGAAATTAGAATAGAGGAGTGAGAGGAATGAAAATTTCATTAAATAAAAACGTTATTATAAAAGACTATGAAACCAAAGGGCTATTAATCGATGTAGAAAGAGCGGATTACAGGAAAGTCAACAGTTCTGGTCTCACCATTTCTAAATTTTTAAATAAGTATGGCGAAATATCAGTGGAAGAGTTACTTCTAAAATTATCGGATTTATATGAACTTCCTGAAGAAGTGTTTGGAGAGGAGGTTCAACAGTTTTTGGATGATATGATCGAAAAAGGTTTTTTTGTTAAAGATGGTGATTATTCTAGAATAGAAACAGAGGAAACCATTTGTCACCAGACGTCTAATGGGATTTGGATTAAAGTGACTAATAGATGTAATTTGAGATGTAGCTATTGCTATGCGGATTCTGGAGAAGGAGAAGCTAACGAATTAACGATAGAAGAAATAGAGAATCTTCTTATAGAATTAAAACCGAAAAATTATAATAAAATAGTCATTACCGGTGGAGATCCTTTGATGAGGAAAGATATAGTTGAAATTTTAAAAACTTGTAAAAAGTATGGAAAAGTTCAAATTTTAACAAATGGAACTATTGGAAATGCAGAATTATATAGAGAAATTATGGAGATAGTAGATGCAATTCAAATTTCTTTAGACTCTTATGAAGAAATACATCATGATAAAAATAGAGGAAAGGGAAGTTTTGTGCGCGCTGTAAATACGGTAAAAACTCTAACACACATTAATAACAAAAAAGTGATAGTTGCAATGACACCAACTCCAGATTATATGCCGGATATCGTTGAAATGATAAAATTTTGTCTAAATATGAATGTTAGACAATTACATATCAATAGATTTGTTCCCTATGGTCGAGCTAAAACTTTTGAAAATAAATTAAATATGGAGCAGTTTTATAAATGGGTGGATAGAGGATATGATTTTTTGCGAAATATCTATATTAACTATTATAAACAAAATAAGGAATTTATATTTAATATAGATGTTTCGAATGATTTATGTAATCAAGTATACTCAAAAGGAAGAAAAACATCATGCGGTGTTAATTGCAACCAGATTAGTATTGATAGTAATGGTAACGTATATTTGTGTCCTTCCTTACACATTGAAGAATTTGAACTGGGTAATATAAGAACAGATAATATTACTGAGATTATGGAAAAAAGTAAACAAAAATATGGAGAAATAGATGTCGAAATGTTATCTAAGTGTAAGAACTGTGAGATTAAATATTATTGTGGCGGAGGATGTAGAGCAATCGCATTTAATGAAACAGGCGACTTATATGGACAGGAGAGAAATTGTGACAATTATAGGAACAGAGTGTTTGATTTAATGCTGCAGTGATAAAGCCACACAGAAACGAAGCGGAGAGTGATCTGAAAAATGGAAAATATATATGGCTTTGCAGAACAATTATCTATAAAGAAGAGAATAGATAATAAGATAGTGATAAGTGGTTTAAATAATGGCAATTGGGTGCTAAGTCAAATTGAATCTATAGTCTTGCAGGAGTTTAATGGCGGTAGAGATTTAGAGGAGATTCTAGCAATACTTCCGGGCAGGGAAGTGAGCATTATAAAAATTTACGAGAATTTTATTGATAAAGGAATTTTAGTTAAGAACTCTGCTAGAAAAATTGATTTGTCAGCTAAATGGACTTTGGATGAAGTATTTTTTGAATTGACAAAACAATGCAATTTAAGATGTCATCACTGTTATATACCAAAGGAGATTGAGAAAAAGGAGCTAGGATTAGAAAAGTGGTTTCAGATTGTTGATTCCTGTAAAGATTTAGGAGTAGGTTTAATAAAATTAACTGGTGGAGAAGCAATGCTGCATCCCCATTTTTGGGATATAGTTAAATATATTAATAAAAATGGGATATCAATGCGTTTATATACGAATGGTTCTTGCTTGAATAAAAAAACAGTGGAGAATTTGAAAACAGTGGGAATTTCAGAGATTCAGATTAGTTTAGATGGTGGAACTGAAGAAACGCATGATACATTTCGCAATGCTCCTGGTAATTATAAACATATTTTAAGAACACTTCCTATTTTGATCCGATTTGAAATAAGAGTGATTTTATCATTTACAGTAACAGATTACAATGTAAACGAAATTAATCTCTTTATACGAGAAGCAAGGCAGTTTCCTAATGTGAAAATTGTAATTAGTCCATATATTAACTATCATCAGACTTATCAAGGAGATAGATTTGTAGATGTTAGCGAAGAAACAGTAGAAAAGCTAAAAGAATGTTTTGAGAACAATAAGAATATTTGGTCAGATAAAATCAAATATTCTTTGTCATTTTCCAATCGTTTTATAGGTTATTGTGGGTTTGGAATTTATAGTTTATACATAGATTCTTTTGGTAAGATTATTTTATGCCCATTATTGGGAAATATACAACTTGGAACTATAACGGATGGAATAGAAAATATCTGGGAAAATAGTAAAATATTAATGGAATATAGAAGTCATACAATAGCAGATATAGAAAAGTGTAATACTTGTAAAAATGTAAATGTATGTAAAGGCGGTTGTAGGGCAAGGGCATATTTTATTAATGGTTCGATACTGGCTTGTGATCCGGTCAGTTGCAAAATGTATTAGGAGTTAGAATGAAGGTTGAAAAAGTCTTATTGATTAATTGCACATTGGATAAGCATAGTAGGGCTAAGATTCATAATGTAGTATCATCACCCAATTTAGGTCTGCTATCAATTGCGGGTGTACTGATAATGCATGGATATGATGTGAAAATATTAGATTTTTTTGCTGATCCAATAAAGAAAGAGCAATATAAGAAAATATTAGAAGAATTTAATCCAGATGTGATTGGATATTCTGTATATACAAGAACTGTTCCGTTTTTAAGAAGGATGGTTGAGCTAAACAAAAAGATAGGGTATGAGGGAATTACAGTGGTTGGAGGACCACATCCATCATTTAATGAAAGAGAAATGCTTGATGATATAGGAGCAGATTTTGTCATTAAGGGGGAGGGTGAGTTTACATTTTTAAAACTCCTTGAAAGCTTAAAATATCCTGTACAATATCCAATCAGTAGAGTAAAAGGAATTAGTTATAGGATTAAAAATGATATATACATATCAGAAAAAATAGAATATATAGAAAATCTTGATGCATTACCGTTACAAGCAATTGGAATTATTGACCCAGAGAAGTATTCAACAGCATTTACACTGATTACAAGCAGGGGATGTCCTGGAAATTGTGTTTATTGTGCATCTAGAGCGTTGTCTGGAAATAAATATCGAATGCGTTCCGCAGAGAATATTATCTGTGAAATTTATTTTCTGAGTGAAAAGCTGAATTCCAGAAAGTTTTTAATTTTAGATGATACATTTACGGCTAATAAGGAAAGATTAGAATATTTTTGCTTATTACTCTCTAAGTATAACGAAAAGTATGCATTTAGAATTGAGTCGCGCGTGGATGCTGTTAGAGAAAAAGATATAGATGCATTGAAGAAGGTAGGGTGTGAAGTTATTCACTTTGGAGTGGAAAGTGGTTCACAAGAGATAATTAAAAAGATTGGAAAGAATATTAATTTATCTTGGGCAAAGGAAATAATGTGTTATGCGAATAAGCAAAATATACATGTAGTTGCGAGTTTTATAATTGGTCATTTCTGTGATACAGAACGCACAATTCAAGAAACGATTAGTTTAATGGAAATATTAAGAAATTCTGGAATAGAGGTTTCGGTTGCTGGATGCGTACCATTTCCGGGAACGCCTTTATATGAGCATAAGGATAAACTGGGAATTTCTATACACGCACATTCATGGCAAGAATATGATTTTAGTAATATGATTATTAGTACCTCTTATTTAAGCCAAGAACAATTAAGGGAGTTACTGTTTAGTGCTGTGACGAAGATATCTTGATATATTTAGAAAGGAATATAGGTGAAAAAACGTGAAGACAATGGATTTAACAGTAAAAAATTTATCAAAGCAGTTTGTGGATTTTAAGCTTGATAATATTTCATTTGAACTACCTCGGGGAAGTGTTATGGGACTCATTGGACCAAATGGTTCAGGGAAAACTACGACAATAAAGCTTATTCTTAATATGTTGAAAAAAAATCAGGGGAAAATAGAAATTTTAGGATATGACAACATAAAAGAAGAACAGATAGCTAAAGAAAACTTAGGAATTGTTTTTGACTCCAATTACTTTGTGGATGAGTGGAATATGAAGATGGTAGAAAAAGCAATGTCTAGATTTTATAAGACATGGAACCATCTACGATTTTATTCATATATTGAACAATTTAAAATTGCAAAATCAAAAAAGGTAAAAGAGTTATCAAAAGGAATGCAGATGAAGTTAATGTTAGCATGTGCGTTTTCGTATGATTCAAAACTGTTAATTTTAGATGAGCCTACTAGTGGATTAGATCCAGTATCAAGAGATGAGCTTCTTGAGATTATTGAGAAGTATGTAGAGGATGGGAAACATAGTGTACTATTTTCTACACACATCACAAGTGATTTGGAAAAAGTAGCTGATTATATTACCTATATCAATTATGGAGAGTTGATATATAGTGGAGAAAAAAAGAAATTATTAGAAGAGTTTTATGTAATTCGAAATGTAAGAGAGGAAATACCTATTGGGATTAGAGAAAAATTAATTGGTGTAAGAAAAACGAAAGATGGAGTGCAGGCGCTTTTGAAGAAAGAGTATATAAAAGAGATAAGCGGCTTGGGTAGGATTGAAAAAGCTACATTAGACGATATAGTTGTTTTTACAAGTAAAGGAGAATAGATATGGCAAATATTATAAAGGCTATGAAATTGGATTTTGATTTGGTAAAGGTATATGTAAAAGCTATTTGCTTTACATTACTAATTCCAGTAGTGTTTGCAATAATAAATCGTTCATTGATGACAAGTGTTTCCTTTGCTACATGTTTTATTGCTATGGCATCTGGATACACATTTTCAATTTCTGAAAAAAATGGAATGGAGCGCTTATATGGGATATTGCCTATTACAAAAAAAGAATTTGTTTTAGGGAGATATCTGTATACAATTATTATGGGTGGAATTGCAGTTCTATTTTCCTGTATTGTTCATCCAATAGTATTATTCATATTAGGCGATAAAGTGACATGGCAGCAGATAATTTTTACATTTCTATATGGAATACTCTTGTATAGCATTTATACAGTTTTTCAATTGCCAGGATACTATAAATACGGATCTATTAATGGAAGGATGTTTATGTATATACCGATTATTGGTTTTTTACTTGTGTTGTTTGGAATGGAAAAAGTTAATTTAAGTAAAAATGGATTTGCAATAAGTATATTTAGTAATTTGGGTATATTAGCGGCTGTGATAACATTTGGTATTATTTTAATCTACACAGTATCAATATGTATTTCTATTAGGATTATGAAGAATAAAGAGATATAGGAGATGGTTATATGGATTTGACGATTTTAATCGTTGTAGGTCTTATTCTTTTTGTAGGAATTCCAAGGAGAAATCGCTATGGGAAAAATAAGAAAAAGGATAAAGAAAAGGATTGAAAACAGTTTAAATTTTGGTTTAATGCAATATAAGCAATGGTTTAAACACAATATTATGAGATTGGTGAATATTCTGGTGATTCGAAATCATAAATCCGGCAATTTGGAAATCACCTTTTTGTGCTTGACCACTAATAAATTTCTATGGGGATATTTGTCAAGGCCTTGCCGTATCTACGGTGCGTAGCAGCCTTTACTAATATCTTTGTAGAAATAAAAATTAGAATACACAAAATAGATTCTTAAAGGCGATTTTCATATCACCGGACAGGTGATAGAAAGTCATCCGTAATATTCAATTGGTGTTATTGACTACACTCTATCAGGTGGTGGACAAGAGCCTGCTATGAGTAGAACTATATACCGAAACTCAGAAATAATAATATCGGACGAGCCTACTGCAGCATTAGCTCCTAAAGCGAATATGAGCTCTATAGCATGTTTGATAAGTTATTTTGTGGTAAAACCTGTATATATATTTCACATCGTTTGGCATGTACGAAGTTGATCGATAGAATTGTAGTATTTGAAAATGCAAAACTTATAGAGGACGGTACACATCAAGAATTGCTGAATTTACATGGGAAGTATTTTGAATTATTTAACATGCAAGCACAGTTCTATCAATAATATCATGGGAGGAGGAAGGACGTATTTATAAATTTGTAGAAATCAAAAATACATTAATTTTGTCCCGAAAAGTCCAGTCAGGTTTCCTTTATGATCAAGTAAAAGAAACTATAGAAAGTGAGGCAAATCATGGCTGGCGTTTAACTCAAGTTATAATACCCAATAAAGGAAAGCATAGCATATCTGGTAAAAAGCGTCTTAGATTAGGCGCCTTTTTTCCATGGTGTTATCAATTAATTTTTGAAAAAGATGAAAAGGAAAATGTGCTGTATGAATATAAATTTTACAGAGTACCTTTAGAAACTAAAGCACAGGGTTCTAATGTGGATTGTAAAGACGATTTCTATATGGTGAAAGATTTTCTTCTTTCTATGACGGACAACGATTGGAAGTTTAAGCAAATTGTTATCCCATTTGATGAAAAGAAAGGAATCTATTGTACTCTTGGATATGAAGTGATTTTTGAAAGGAAAAAATAATATTGCCTCAATCACATTCGGAGAATTTTACCGCAGTGTAGTACAATATATTTGGTAACTTATGGATAAAAGTATGAGGGTATAGATATACAGTATTTTGAGGTGTAGAAATTATAATTAGTGGATAGCTCATTTGAGAAATGAAAATATTGGCTATATCAAATAGATTTTACAAAGGAGAAATACATGGAGAGAGTTTTAATAATATCTTATATTATCAGTATGATACTTATGGTAGGCTTTATTTATTGTGTTTATAGGGAGAAATATTGGGTTTTTGAATTTGTAAATAAAATTAAGAAGCCGATACAACAACTTGTTTATGTTTTGCTTATGCTCATATCATCGTATGCATATATTTGCTTTTCGTTACTCATAGAGGCTAACTTTAATGCTGTGATATGTGCAGTGCTATTACTTCTTTTGATTTGGGCTATGGACTATCTGTTTTCTTTATGTTTTAAAAAAAGTGATTTGGGGATAAGTGAAAAAAAACGCTATATTTTTATGGCGTATGTGGGTGCCTGCATATCGGGATTTATTATTGCAAGTCGTGATGCTTCGAAATTGGCTTTAGAAATTCCAAATATAACAATTAGCGTTTTGATCGGAGCTTATGTACCTTTTACATTATTATTAGAGGATGGGAAAAAAGGGAAAGTAGAATTGCAAAGTATGAAAGAAGAATGGGAGGAAAAGTATAAGAAGACATTTCGTGAACGTAAGGCCAAAGACATTCTTTCTGTTCTACTATTTGCGATGGTATATGGCGTTTTACTGGGAGTGGCGTTATCTCCTGCTCAAAATATCATCAATGATATTGCTTCAGGGATAGGAATGGGGATGGCTACAGTGGTTGTTGCCTTTGTAGGTTTAGTTGAAGTGAAAAACAGGTTAACGAAAAGGAAGAATAAAAGAGAAGACGCAGATCAAGAGAAATCCGGTACAGAGTAGACGGGGGCAAGACAGCAAGAAATATTTAGCTGGAATTATTTCAGATGTATCTCGCAAGATTGGATGTTGATGCGATATAAATGCTATGATATACTGAAGTCCATATTATTAGATTTGTGGAGAAATAGGGATATCCAGGAGAAAAACTATAAAATTAAATTTTGCAGAAAGAAGGCATTTTTATGAAACTTGTAGGAAGCAGAAAATTAACATGGGGAATTTGCAGTATTGGTGTTTTATTAGCAATAGTAAGTGTGTTTTTCTTACCTCAGATTATTCCTGTTCATTTTGCAAATGGAATAGCAGATGATTTTGGAAATAAGGTAGAGATTTTTTTATTTCCTATTTTGCTACTCATAATTACACTTTTGACTGGGAAAGAAAACATTAAATATTTCCTGACACATTCAAAAACATTTTTGACAGATATACAGTATAATTTGATGATAGATGGTGTTCTCGGAATTATTTTGATTGCAGAAATTTATGTTATTTATGCTTCATTTGTGTAAGTGTTTCAACAAAAAATTCCAGTTTCTATAAAGAGCAAAGGAGAATGGTCATGATTGATATGCAGAATCAAGAGGAAATTCCGATCTTAGAGGATTTTGAGGCATATATTAGAAATCCGGTATTTATGCAATTTTGCTCCGAGATTAAAAAGAAGTACAGGTGCAATGAGAAAATAGAATTTAGCCGTTGTAGTTGGGAACGTGGTTGGAATGTAAAATTTAAAAAGTCTGGAAAAAGCCTGTGTACCGTATATCCCAGGGAAGGATATTTTACGGTACTGGTTGTGGTTGGAGAAAAAGAAAAAGAAGCAGTTGAAGCTATTTTATGGGAATGTACTTCAGAATTAAGAGAACTTTACGAAAAAGCAAGATGGGGAAATGGACAAAAATGGCTTATGATTGATTTAGAAGATCAAGGAGAAATGTTTGCGGATGTACTTCAGCTTATTGAAATTCGTAGGAGATAATTAATTTTGGAGTGTGGAACAAGGAGTAAAGACGGAAGACTGCGAGGTAAATGATGAAGGCGTATGAAAATAAAGAGGAACTAAAGGCAGAAATCAAGAGGGCTTACGACAAATATATTGCAGAGTTTGAGGATATCCCAGAATCCTTGAAGGACAAACGATGTATGGAGGTGGATCGAACACCTGCAGAAAATCTTGCATATCAGGTTGGGTGGACCACATTAGTATTGAAATGGGAAAATGATGAACAGGCTGGACTTCCAGTGAAAACACCATCGGATGGTTTTAAGTGGAATCAATTGGGGGAATTGTATCAGTGGTTTACCAATACCTATGCCAATTTATCTCTAAAAGAACTAATGGGCATGCTGGATGATAATATACAGAAAATTTTTACAATGATTGATTCTATGACGGAAGAGGAGCTATTTTTACCACATAAAAGAAAGTGGGCAGATGAAGCTACCAAAACAGCAGTATGGGAAGTTTATAAGTTTATTCATGTAAATACAGTAGCCCCCTTTGGAACATTTCGGACAAAGATTAGGAAGTGGAAGAAGCTTTTACTTTGACACACAGATAGAGTTTTAGAAAATATCGTGCTTTTTTGTGCAAAAGAAAATAAATATATAATGCTATTTGGAGTGCATATTCGGTTTCAGGATATGCACTTTTTTTTAATAAAATAAAAAGCGACAAACATTATTCAGATTCAAAGGGTATGAAATTGTGATAAATCTATACGGTATGCTTTGATGGTTTTTGAATTTAATTTTTTTATTGTTTCACATGTTTTGAGATATTCGGATATAAAATTTGATAATTGATCCATAATAGGCACCCTCCTTTGTTTTTTTCAATTATGAGTGCCTATATGGAAAATGTCGATTTTATTTTGGGAAAAACTTATTTAAAGTTTCCAGTGTCCCCTTTGCAGAAAATCCCCATAGTATGCTGCTAAGAGCGTTAATAGCAGCCTGCCTCCTTCGGTAGTACGTCCGGTAGGAGATACTGGGAACGTGCTTTTCCAACTCTTCCAGGATTTCCTCTGTGTTTTTCAGTTCATGGGGAGACAGAAAGGCGTAATATAATATCCAGTAATATTCTTCCCCATGTTTATGATTTTTCCGGAGCAGATCCACAGAAGAGAGAAGCAGCTTTATCATTTTGTTACTGCGGGCAATGCTTTTTGCCCATTCTTCAATCTGGCTGTCTCCCAGATCTGCTCCTGCAGCATAGATGGAATCCAGAAATTCGTCTACACTGGTGTTGTATTCCAGTTGGAACTGAATTTCTACCTGCCGGACAGCAACCATCAGGCTATAAGTAGAATCCCGGTAACAACGGAGCAGCTTATAGGTATCATGGTACAACGGATTATTTTCTACTTCAGCAGAAACAGGGTGGTGATTTTTCTTTGACATTATACAACCCCTCCTTTCAACAGAACTTCTGGGATTTCAGCGAAGGCAGGTAAGGTATGCTGCAGAGGCGGAGTATGCCCTGGGACGTTGGTGACGGCGTGATTTTCCGGTTTTAGTTTTAACTCAAACTGATAGGCTGCTTTCCCCCAGGGGCAGATAATACGTAGTGAATATAGATATATACTATCCTTGCAGGCTGATAAAGGAGATAATATATACTTTGTTTTGGGGCATCTACAACAAGAAATGCCTTGTATTTCCAGTATTTCAGCGACTTTGCGAACAATGGCTTTGATGTGTGATTTTGGAACGCAGGAGCCTTCCTGTGAAACGATGATTTGTTCGTCAGTAATAGATTCTGAAACGCATTCAGAATTGTTTTCAACAGGCAAGGTGTCTTCGGGTATATGTATTGGCAGTTGCATTTTCATGGCAATTTCCTCCTTATCAATCATGACATCACTGATATTAAACATAACGGACAGATAATTACGTAGATATACCATGCTGCCATGTTTCCCGGAATAGGAAATCAGTGTGATCATGTCGGTATCTTCAAGTTTTTTAAGCAGACGGGACACAGAAGATTTCGACTGTTTCCAACGTCTGGCAAGTTCCTGATAACTGAACAAGGGATTTCCAGTCTGATTGCGAAAATATACTACCGGACCGGCATCAGAGCCTTGCACAGATGGATCATTATAGACTGCATGAATCCAAAGATCCAAAAGAGCATCCATTTCCGAACATTTTCCTAGTCCGATTAGTTTATGAACATCTGCGATTGGAAAAAAGAAAAACCCGATGTCTTTTTTGCATGGGTAATTATAGGAAAGGGCAGTATTATCTTTTGGCCAGTCTTTGATCTTGTATTGGATAATCTTATTTTTTTCGTGTAGTGAGTAGGTTAGAAGGTTTTGCTCTACCAGGGTATCCAGTATGGATATGACCTGGTGCTGGAATTTTTGGCGGAAGTGAATCTGTAGTTCTTTAAGAGAACAGATCCATTCTCCAGGAACAACTTTGTAAGTAAGGTGTTCGATGTTCCGATAAGAGGAACTGTAATTTGCATAAGAACATAAAATGAGAAAATAAAAAAGACAGGAACCTCCGTTGGTACGGATGCTTCTGTCTTTCATAAGGGTTTGTATAAATTCCCGGTAAATCCGGCAGCGTGGAAAATCCACAATTTGTTTTAATTCTAATTGATAATTCACGATAAACCTCCATATAATATTGTAGTTGTAGTAAAATAATTGTAGACGAAAGATACTAAAATGTTTATAATATGCCCATAGGGGTGCTAAGTGGCATAGATTTGGCACAGTAAAATACCTGATATGGCATGAAAGCAACATGAAAATTAGGGTGGATATAAGGTGGACAGTTTGGAAAACCTTAGAGTTTTAGAGGGTTCCGAGGTTTTTTTCCGGGGTCTGCAACACCTCTATCACCAGTTCAAATCTGGTTGGCGCCTCTTATTCCTCCTTAGCTCAGTCGGTAGAGCATGCGGCTGTTAACCGCAGTGTCGTTGGTTCGAGTCCAACAGGGGGAGTTTTTTATTGCCCAGAAATGCGCATCGAGAAAATAAAAATTCTTCGATGCGTTTTTTTATTCAAAAAAATCCACTCTTTTACCAAAGGTAATTCAAGAATGGATTTCTCTTTTTTATATTCGTTTTAATCTATTTTGATTTAAACTTCTTTTCCTTTTGTTGCAATCACATGTACTACAAACGGCACAAACAAAGTGATAAATGCTGCATATCTTGGATATGCATATCCCTTCTTCACAACTGCCATCAATCCGAACTGTACAATCGCAAAGGCTAAGAAAGTAAAGATTGCTGTAAAGACTGCATTTCTTGCTAAATGTCCTTTTGCTTTCTTTTCTTCACTGTCCATACGACGTTCTACTGCATTTACACAACGAGTCACAATACCGGAAATCATATTTACGGCTGTTGAAATTGCACCCATAATAATTAAAATTGAAATAATCGGTGTTAAAATTTCTGCTCCCACTCCATTTTGTACTAATACCAGCATCGGAACAGATGCACTTGCAAGGTCTGCCACATAAGCAATTGCAAGCAGTCCTAAAATAGATAATTCCATCGCCACAAAATTACAGATAAACATCCAGATTGCTGCTTTATTAATCTGTTTTTCATCTGTTACATCTTCCATCTTTTTCACGAATGCTTAAAGCCGTTTCAAGCGCAAACAAATCATATTCATATACGCAAAAAAAGTTCTAAAACAAATCGTTTCAGAACTTCTTAATCAGAGGCGCCAACCAGATTCGAACTGGTGATAGAGGTGTTGCAGACCTTTGCCTTACCACTTGGCTATGGCGCCTTAATGACTCCAAGGGGATTTGAACCCCTGTTACCGCCGTGAAAGGGCGGTGTCTTAACCGCTTGACCATGGAGCCAGATTTTTAAGTTTTATTAGTGTTACAACCGAGATTTATAATAGCATAGAAGTAATAAAAAAGCAAGCATTTTTTTGAAAAAATTTTAAATAATAGAAAAAGAAGAGTAGAAACTATACTTTTTCGGACAGCTCTGATATAATGTCTGCGTTCGACTTGAAGAGAAAAGTGAGAGGAAACTAAAAGAATGAAGTATTATATGGCTCCGTTAGAGGAGGTCACAGAGGCAATTTACAGAAATGCTTATCATGCATTTTTCTTACCGATGGATAAATATTTTGCACCTTTTATTTCTGCAAAGCCAAATAAGGGGCGCCTGTTTAATTATAGAGAAAAACGGGATATTATTCCGGAAAATAATCAAAATTTGTATCTGGTTCCACAGATATTGACGAATCAGAGCGAAGATTTTTTAAGAACCGTAAAAGGACTAATGGAATATGGATACCAAGAAGTGAATTTAAATCTGGGCTGTCCGTCAAGACCGGTGGTAAATGGTGGAAGAGGTTCGGGATTTTTAGAAAAGAAAGAAAAATTAAAGCAGTTTTTAGATGAGATTTTTGATAAATGTCCAATCGAAATTTCAATTAAGACAAGGCTTGGTCGTTATCATGAGGAAGAGATAGATGAACTATTTGAACTTTTTTCTAATTATCCTTATGAGGAATTAATTGTTCATCCGAGAGTTCAGACTGATTATTATAAAGGGAGTCCACGATTCGATGCGTTTGCAGGTGTATATCAAAAGAATGAAAAACCGTTAATCTATAATGGAGATATTTTTACCAAAGAGGATTATGAAGACGTGGTAAAGCGATTTCCGAAAATAGATGGCGTGATGCTCGGAAGAGGTGTACTTGCAAATCCAGGTCTGCTTTCCGTAATTCATGGACAAGAATTGCCGTCACTTGAAGTTTGGGGGGCATTTTTGGAGCATCTTTATCAGGATTTCACCGAAAATGCAGTCAATGAAGAGAAAGCCTTGTTTAAATTAAAGGAAATCTGGTGCTATCTTCGGTATTCATTTCCAAAGATGGACATCTGGAACACCAGAATCAAACGTTGCCAAAATCTTAAAGAGTATAGAATGGCAGTGGAAGAATTATTGAAACATTATCCGGAAATACCGAATGGTGCATTTGGAAAGCTGGACGAGGAGGGGAGATAAGATGAAAGAACAGTATGAAATTCAGGCAATTGCACACATTGTTACGGATTTTTCTTCCAAGTTTGGAATTCCCAGACAGAGCGGTCTGGTCGAAGAATTGGAAGGAAAGATTTTATTTGAACCGGAATATGGCACGAAAGAAGCTGTAAAAGGACTCGAAGAATTTTCTCATATCTGGCTTATCTGGGGATTTTCCGAAAATAGAAGGGAAAACTATTCCCTGACGGTCAGACCACCGAAATTAGGCGGAAATACGAGAAAAGGAGTATTTTCAACCCGCTCTCCGTTTCGTCCAAATGGAATGGGATTATCCTGTGTTCGGTTAGAGAAGATAGAATTTGATGAAAAAGAAAGACCGATTCTTTATGTAAAGGGTGCAGATTTGATGAATGGAACACCAATTTTTGATATTAAACCTTATATTCCGTATTCGGATTGTCATCCGGAAGCAGAAGGCAGTTTTGCAAGTGTGCATCAAAATGACAGGATAAAGGTTGATATTCCAGAAGAGTTAGAAAGACTTGTGCCAGAAGAAAAAAGACCGGCGCTTTATGCAATATTAGAACAAGATCCCAGACCGGCTTATCAACAAGACCCCGAGCGGATTTATGGATTCCCGTTTGCAGGAATGGAAATCCGCTTCAGGGTAAAGGACGACTGTCTGACAGTCTGTGAAGTAAAACAAGAGTCCTGTTAGGAAAATACGGATAGGGTAAAGTGTTTTTGTTCACACCAGTTTAATCTTATAGTGCTCCAGCCAGTAATTAACCTGCAAAAGATAAGCAAGCATCTGCGGTCCGGCCATGAGCTGACCATACCATGGTCTGGTATAATCGGATGGTGTTTCTAAAAATTGATGAACTTTCTTTGTATCCAGTAAGGTACGGATTGGTGCATTTGGAGAAGCAAGCACTTCTTTTAGACGGTCAGCGAGGAGGGTTTCATAAGCAGGGTCATAAGTTTTCGGATAAGGGCTTTTTTTCCGCCACAAAATTTCTTCGGGAAGAAATTCAGAACCGGCATATCGAAGCAGACCTTTCACGATTCCATTGGGACATTTCATGGACCATGGAACATTAAAAACATATTCGACAATGCGGTAATCAGCAAGCGGAACGCGCGCTTCTAAGCCGGAATACATACTGGTGCGGTCCATACGATTTAAAAGTGTCATCATAAACCAGCGCAGATTGAGATAAGAAATTTCTCGTCTGCGTTTTTCTGTTGGGGAATCCGATAAAAGGCGTGGAGTCTCGGCAATGGTTGCTTCATAAGCAGAGGCAGAGTATTCTTCTATTGGAAGTGTGGCAAGAACATCAGCGGACAAGAGAAGTTTTCGAGGAGCAAAATCAGAGGACCACGGGAAAGCAGGAGTACGAAATGCTTTTTCCTGATGAAACCATGGATAACCGCCGAAAATTTCGTCCGCACATTCTCCGGTTAACGTGACTTTATTATAGGCGGTTACTTTGGAACAAAAATATAACAGAGAAGATTCCACATCCGCCATACATGGCAGGTCGGCAGCATCTACAGCACGGAACAGACACTCAAACTGGGCTGTGTTATCACATTCTAAAAGGTGATGAGCGGTATTAAGATATTGGCTCGTTTTTTTCGCCCAGGGAGCATCCTGACTTGGCTGAAAAGAGTTGGACTGAAAATATTTCGCATTATCTTTAAAGTCAAAAGAAAACGTATTTAATCGGCGGTTCTGTTTTTGCAATTCTTTTGCGCAAATAGCAGTAACCAGACTACTGTCCAAGCCGCCGGATAAAAAAGTACAGATTGGAATGTCAGAAAGCATCTGCATTTTTACAGAATCTTCAATCAGCCATGCCGTTTTTTCGATGGTTTCCAAAAAAGAATCTTCGTGTGGACGGCTTTCTAATTTCCAATAAAACTGTCTGTTTAATCCGTCTATGGAAAAAGTTAAAAATTCACCTGGAAGCAGTTCAAAGATATTTTGAAAAACACCGTTTCCACAAGTACGTGCAGGACCAAGGGCAAAGATTTCGCAAAGACCGTTTTTATCAACGACAGGATTGATTCCCGGATAGATAAAGAGTCCTTTGATTTCTGATGCAAAAACAAGCGTATTATCCGTTATCGTAAAAAATAACGGTTTAATCCCTATACGGTCGCGGAAAAGCCAGAGTCGTTTTTCTTCTGCATGATAAATTGCAATTGCAAAGATACCGTTTAATTTTTTGATAAAGTCTTCCCGATAAAGAATAAAACCATTTAAAATTACTTCGGTGTCACTGTTAGTGATAAAAACAGTTCCAGCTTTTTTCAATTCTTCCCGCAAAGGTTTCATGTTATAAATTTCGCCATTAAAGACAATCGAATAATTTCCGGAGGCGCATTGTTTTATCATAGGCTGATGCCCGGTTAATAAGTCAATAATTTCAAGTCGCACATGAGAGAGACCACAGTGAGAGGAAAGATACGTTCCCTCATCATCCGGACCACGTCGTTTAAGGGTGTGGTTCATGGCTTCAAGAATAGAAATCCATTTGTTTTGAGATTGCATAAAATCGTTTCTTGGATTACAAAATCCGGCAATTCCACACATAGAGATACTCCTTTCCAATTCTATAAGTGGTGAGCTGATTACCAGGCTTTGATTAAAGGCTGAATCTGTTGTTTGTTCAAGGCTGATTCAATAGATGGAATCAGAAGTTCTGGATGTGAAATCAGAGAAGTTGGTTTTTTGACTGGATTGTCCTGTCCAAATGGAATAAAGAAAATATTTTTTGCGTTAATTAAAAGCCCGATATTTTTCATATTCAAACCAAGGGCATCGTTTGTGGAGACGGATAATAAGAGTGGTTTATCATTTCTAAGATGGGCTTTTGCCGCCATTAAAACCGGAGTATCGGTGATTCCGTTTGCAAGTTTTGCAAGTGTATTTCCGGTGCATGGAAAGATGACAAGCAGGTCAAGCAGGCTTTTGGGACCGATTGGTTCGGCATCTTTGATGGTAAGAATTGGAGGGAAACCTGTAATTTCTTCTGCTCTTTTTAAGAAACTTTCAGCCGTTCCAAAACGGCTGTCGATACTTTGTGCAGAGTCAGAAAAAATGGTCTGTATGACAGCTCCCTCTTTTTGGAGTGCTTCAAGTGCTTCAAAAATTCGGGCGTAGGTGCAAAAAGAACCGGTAAAGGCAATGCCTATTTTTTTTCCAGATAATGACATAAGAAAGAACCTCTCCTTTTTTATTTAGGATGAAATTTTAATGCGCTGAAAAATGAAAGACATCATTTTTTCGGCAGAGGAAAGCGGTGCGCATTTTCCAGGGAGTCCTAAGAGCAGATGCGCATTTCGCCCCATTGCTTTTGCTTCTTCGAGGTTAAAGCCACCAGGGGCAGAGGCAAGGTCAAGCAATAAGGCAGAAGGAGAAATCTGTTCTAAAAGGGCACTTGTTAAGATTGGTGCAGGGATGGTATTAAAAATAAAATCAAAAGAAGATAATTCACAATCGGAAAGCTGTTCTAAGGAAATGATCTGTGCGCCCGTCAAAGAAGCTTCGGCAAGCTGAACAGGGTTTCTTGCAGCAACACTTAGATAGGGTGTCTGCATAGAAAGGAGTCGGGCGAGCGCTTTGGCACATTTTCCATATCCTAAGATAAGACAACGGCTTTCAAAAAGTGTGCGGGGACTTAAGAGAATGGCATTTGCAAGAGTGGATTCTGCGGTTGCTTTTGCATTCCAGTAAGAAAATTCAGGTGAAGCCATAAAGTCAAAAGCAGGGATGTTTTTTGCCTGAATGAGTTTAAAAAAAGGCTTTGGAATACAGCCTGCGAACAGGGTGTGTCCATCAGAAAGCAGGTCAGCAAATTCAAGATAAGGAGCTTTATTGAGAAGTTTGGAAAACGGAATTGGTGCAATACAAACAGAAGAAGAGGAGACTGCTTCTAAAAGAGAATCCAAAGGTTGGATGCAGGGCGCTTTTAATGGTTCACAGAGACCATAGTGGCAGATGCAGTATCCCTTTAAAGCGAGTAATTTTGCAAGGCAGACTTGACGCATATCTCCTCCGATGATGGTAAAATCGAATGTTTTTTTATTCATGTTTGTTCCAGTCAGAAAAAACATTTCTTTACTATATGATGAAAGTACGAAAAAGGTGCAGACAGTTACCGACACAGAACTGGTACAGCGTCGGTATAGAGGCCTGATTTATGCTGTATTAGCGGTGTTCACGTGCAGATATCAGAAAGAACTTTTTATATGCCCTTGAAAAAGTAGAATAATTTTTAAATCCACTTGCAAAGCACGCTTCTGTGACAGAGGTTCCGCTTTGAATTAAAGCGCGGGCATGGAGCAGACGCTTTGTGGAAATATAATTGGCAACGCTGTATCCGGTTTCTTTTTTAAATAAATGCATGAGGTAATAACGGCTCATATAAAATTTGGAAGAGAGTGTATCAATACTTAAATCTTCCACAAGATGTTCTGCAATGTATTCTAAAATCGGCAGAATCTTGGAGTTACAATAGCTGTTTGGAATGTAGGCACTTGAATAAGAATCCATGGAAGCACGATTTAATAATATCAAAAATTGAAGAAATAGTGTGTTTTGGTATAGACCGGAAGCAAAGTCATCCTGTGCAAGAGAACCTTCCAGTTCAACCAGTGTTTCATAAAGACGGCTTTTGGCAAATAGTTCGACACGGAGTACGTGAGAATGATTATTTTCTGCATTGGTAAAACAGGAATCCAGCAAATCCCCGGATTCTTTATAACGTTCTAAAAAATCCGGGGAAATATATAGAATCATTCGTTCATAAAAAGTGCTGTTAATAACCGGTTTATGAATTTCTCCGGCATTTACTAAAACCAAATCATAAGGTTTTAAGTCATAAGTTTTTCCTTCGATATGGTAAGTGACATCACCTTTTAATAAAAGAAATACTTTATAAAAATCATGGTAATGATAGGAAATCGGAAGAGAATTTGTATCTGTTAAATGAAATAAGCGGAAATTGTCTTTTAAATATCCGGCTTTATTGAATGTTTCTGATTCCATAAGTGTTAAATCCTTTCGGTTCTTTTGATAAATTGAACATTTTTTGCAACATTTTTGACATAATATTTATATTATAACATAAAGATGTCTGATACACTAGGAAATAGATAGACTTCTGAAATTAAAAGAATAGAAAATTGGGGGAAAATAAAATGGAATTTGTAAAATATCAGGGTATCGGAAATGATTATCTGGTGTATGATGTTATAAAAAATAAAGAAGTACTGACCAGAGAACAGATAAAAAAAATCTGTGACCGGAATTTTGGAGTCGGAGCAGATGGAATTTTAGCAGGACCTTATCTGGATGAAGAGAAAAAAATTAGAGTGCGTGTCTTTAATTCAGATGGAAGTGAAGCAGAGCGGGCTGGAAATGGAATTCGGATTTTTGCAAGATATTTAAAAGATGCCGGTTATACATTAAGTGAGAGGCTGACGCTGGAGACTGCAGGTGGAAGCGTAAAGGTTCGTTTTTTAAACGATGATGGAAGCCGGATTCAGGCAGACATGGGGAAAATGAGTTTTGGAGAGGAAAAAACGGTAACGCTTGGGGAAGAACGATATTCTGCATTTATTGCTTCAATCGGAAATCCGCATTGTGTGATTCCGGCAGAGACAATCGACCGTGAAAAGGTCTGTAAACTTGGAAAAAAGATTGCAGAATCTAAGATGTTTAAAAATGGAATTAATGTTATGCTGCTTCAAGTAGAAGATAAAAATAATCTTAATATTGAAATCTTTGAAAGAGGAGCCGGTTATATTCTGGCGTCCGGAACCTGCAGTTGTGCCGCCGCAGCTGTTGCATATAAGAAAGGTTGGGTTGGTCAGGATGTGATGGTGCACATGCCGGGTGGAAAGCTGTGGATTCAGATTGATGAGAATTGGAATCTGAAAATGACTGGAAGTGTGGAAAGTATTGGAAGTGTAAAACTGACCAAAGAATTTAAAAAGAAATTAGGATTTTAATGTTCGAAAAAGAACCCTGCAATAAGGGTTCTTTTTTTGCGCAAAATAGAACGATAAAAATTGCGCAAAAGAGGAGGAGCTTATTATGAAGAAAAAGTTAATTTCGTGCATTTTGGTCTCAACAATGGCAGTAAGCCTGCTGGCAGGTTGTGGCTCAAGCAAAAAAGAGGAAGGTTTTGCTGTTTCGGATGTATTCCAAACTTGGGTTATTAAACTCAGCAGTTAGATTTATGCTTCCATCACTGGCAACTCCGCTTTAAACTGCTTTTCTCCGTCGATTACAGCGGTTAGTGTTCCGGCAAGACAGGTGGGAGTTCGAATGGGAACACAGATGATTCATTGTTTAGAGGGAGAAAAATACGCTCAAAAAAGTATGATGGATTATGAGATTTTATTGAGAAAATCAACGAAGTCAAAGGAAATATGATATACTAAAAAGGTATGATAAAAATCAGGTCTTAGGAGGATATAGTATGAGCGGTTTTGATTATGGCAAAGTAAAAGATCCAGAGTATTTTCAGGAAAACAGAGTAGAGGCACATTCCGACCATAAATATTATGCATCCATGGAAGCGATGTTGCAAAAAGAAGAAAATTATAAATATGATTTAAACGGTCTTTGGAAATTTCATTATGCAAAAAATTATGAGAGCACTATAAAAGGATTTGAAAAAACAGAATATAATTGTAAAAACTGGGATGATATCCGTGTACCGGCACATATTCAGATGGAGGGATATGGAGAGCCTCAGTATGCAAATGTACAGTACCCTTGGGAAGGCTGGGAAGAAGTCAAATTAGGAGAAATTCCAACTCATTTTAATCCGGTAGCAAGTTATGTAAAATATTTTGAAGTACCGGAAAACATGAAAGGAAAACGAGTTTTTATTTCTTTCCAGGGAGCAGAAAGCGGGATTGCAGTCTGGCTAAATGGAGTCTTTGTGGGCTATAGCGAAGACAGCTTTACCCCGTCAGAGTTTGAGTTGACGAATTCTCTTAAAGATGGAGAAAACAAGCTTGCAGTACAGGTATTTAAATTTACAAGCAGCAGCTGGTGCGAGGATCAGGATTTCTTCCGTTTTTCCGGAATTTACAGGGATGTATATCTGTATACGATTCCAGAAGTACATGTCCGTGACATGAGAGTGCGCACTTTACTGGATGAAACTTTTACAAAAGCAGATTTGGAACTGGTTTTAAAAGGAGTTGGAAACGGAAACGTTAAGATTTGTCTGAGCAAAGACGGAGAAGTAATTGTAAATATAGAAGGGGCACTTGAAAGTGAAAGCAGGTTTGTAGTTTTGGTAGAACAGCCAGAATTATGGAGTGCAGAAGCACCGGAATTATATGATTTACTCATTCAAGTGTTTGATGAAAATCAGAAGCTTATGGAAGTGATTCCATACCGCGTGGGATTCCGTAGATTTGAGATGAAAGGCAATATTATGACCTTAAATGGCAAACGAATTGTCTTTAAAGGAGTCAACCGTCATGAATTTAGTTCTGTAACAGGACGTCATGTTTCAAGGGAAGAGTTAATCAAAGATCTGGTTACGATGAAACAGAATAATATCAATGCAATTCGTACCTGTCATTATCCGGATGGTTCTGATATTTATGAGTTATGTGATGAATACGGAATTTATATGATTGCTGAAAATAATATGGAAACACATGGAAGCTGGGACACTCAGGCAGGAAAAGAGCATCCGGATTATACCAATGTTGTTCCGTGTGATAAAGAAGAATGGAAAGGCATGCTGTTAGATCGTGTTAATTCCATGTATCAAAGAGATAAAAACCATCCGGCAATTCTTATCTGGTCCTGCGGAAATGAGTCCTTTGGCGGAAGTGTGATTTATGAAATGTCAGAGTTTTACCGAAATGAGGATCCGACTCGTCTGGTACATTATGAAGGGGTATTTAATGACAGAAGATATAACGATACCAGTGACATGGAAAGCCAGATGTATCCGTCAGTAGAAAGCATCAGAGAATTTCTGAAAAAGGATAGAAGCAAGCCATTTATCTGCTGTGAGTATACGCATGCGATGGGAAATTCCTGTGGTGCAATGCATAAATATACCGATTTGACAGATACAGAGCCGTTATATCAGGGTGGATTTATCTGGGATTACATTGACCAGTCTATTTACAAAAAAGACCGTTATGGAGAAGAATTTCAGGCTTATGGCGGAGACTTTGATGACCGTCCGTGTGATTATAATTTTAGTGGAAATGGAATTGCTTATGGAGGAGACAGAGAGCCATCTCCAAAAATGCAGGAAGTAAAGTTCAATTACCAGAATATTACTGCTGTCGTAGAAAAAACACAGGTTACAGTTGAAAATAAAAATTTATTTGTGAATACAAATCGGTTTGACTGTGTGGCAGTGCTTGAAAAAGATGGAAAAGAACTTGCAAGAAAACAACTTGAAACAGATGTAGCACCACTTGGCAAAAAAACATATCCGCTTCCATTTGAAGTTCAGACTCTGCCAGGAGAGTATGTAATAACAGTAGCATTTCTGTTAAAAGAAGATACAGTCTGGGCAAAACGAGGTCATGAAGTTGCATTTGGACAGGGTGTGTATAAGGTTGAAAGAACCGTACAGATTCCAAAGGGAGAATTAGAGGTTGTTAAGAGTACACATAATATTGGAATCCATGGGGATGGTTTTAAAGTGATGTTCTCATACTTAAATGGCGGATTGGTATCCTATGTGTATGGTGGAAAAGAAATGATAAAAGCCATCCCAAAACCAAATTTCTGGAGAGCGTCAACCGATAATGACTATGGAAATCTGATGCCAATGCGTTATGGACAGTGGAAACTGGCAAGCCTGTATTTATCGCATAAAAAACCAGAGGGTGGAATGTATGAACCAAAGCTGGAAGTAAAAGCACATTCTGTAATTGTAAGTTTTACTTATTGCCTGCCGACGACTCCACAGGCAGAGTGTGAACTTTCTTATGAAGTATTTGCAGATGGAACAATTGAGACAGTACTTTCTTATGAACCGGTAAAAGACTTAGGAGATATGCCGGAATTTGGCGTGATTTTCAAATTCGATGCAGACTATAACCAGGTAACCTGGTATGGAATGGGACCGGAAGAGACTTATGTAGATAGAAATAAAGGTGCAAAACTTGGTATTTATCAAAATAAAGTAGAAGAAAACATGGCAAAATATTTAGTTCCGCAGGAATGTGGAAATAAAACAGGGGTACGCTGGGCAAAAGTAACGGATAGAAAGGGCAGAGGTATGCTCTTTAAGAGTGATAAAATGGAATTTTCCGCACTTCCTTATACTCCGCATGAAATTGAAAATGCGGCACATCCGTTTGAACTGCCGAAAGTACATTATACAGTAGTAAGAGCTTCTATGCAGCAGATGGGTGTTGGCGGAGATGACAGCTGGGGTGCCAAAACACATCCGGAATATCTGCTGGATGTAAGCCAGAAAAAAGAATTTAAATTTTCCTTTAAGGGGATTTAATCAAAGCATATTGCAGATATTCGCTTGACAGGAATTTTTGCAGGCGAATGTTACGAAATCTGTGCAGATTTTGAACAGGATTTTTATGATGATTTTTATAAAAAGCTTGTGAAAAACAGCAACATTACTGTTCTAATGAAAGAAATCCCTTATGGTGTGGAAGTCACCAGCCGGGAAAATGAAAAAGCAGTTTATAGGATTGTGCAAAATTTCAATTGTAACCGGATAGAAATAGAATTTCCGAAAGATGGATTTGAGGTATGGCTGGGCAGTCATGATGGGACAATTGCAGGGTTTGACACAGTAATTTTAAGGAAACAAAAGCAATAGACACATACAAAAAAGAGTGATATAATGGAAAAATAAAGCAGACAAAGAAGTCTTTTTGAAGGTTTTTGTCTGCTTTTTTTGATTTTCTTTACGATAATAAGGGAAAGGTTGGATGGCGTATGAATCAAGACGCAAAAGAAAAATTAAAAGAAACACTGTATCGGGAAATGATGGCTTATGATGCAGGAGACCCGGCAAGAATCCAGCATTTTGTAAAAGTACACAGCTTTGCACAGGCGATAGGAAAAGCAGAAAAATTAGAGGAAGAAATCCAGTTTATTTTAGAGTGCGCAGCTTTAGTGCATGACATTGGAATCAAGCCGGCAGAAGCAAAATATGGAAAGAGCGATGGAAAATTTCAGGAGCAGGAAGGACCGGCTGAGGCAGAGAAGATGATGCGTGTGATTGGGTTTGAGGAGGCTGTGATTGAAAGGGTTTCGTATCTGGTGGGACATCATCATACGTATACAAATATAGATGGGATGGATTATCAGATTTTGGTAGAAGCGGATTTTCTGGTCAATTATTTTGAAAACGGAAATTCTGCTGATACTATTCAAAAATCAGTAGAGAAAATTTTTAAGACAAAAACCGGAAAAGAAATGGCAGAAACGATGTTTTTCCCAAAACCGGCAGACTTATCTTTATCAGAAACCTGGGCGCAGGATGCTCTTCAGGATTTGGAAGATTTCATTGAAGAACAGGGAATTTATATTCGCCAGTAAAAAGCTGTGTAATTATAAAAGGATTTTTAGAACTTTAAAACAAGAGGTCAATGCAGAGATTTTAAGAATGTTTTACATTCCTGCATTGACTTTTTTTGGCGCAAGAGTATAATTGGTAAAGACGAAAATTAAATTGGTAAACACAAAAAGAGAGGAGAACAGGAAAAAAAGATTATGAAGTACTTAAAGCAATTTATGGTCATTTTAGCCTTTTCCTTTTTAGGAGAAGTGCTTCATCAGGTGTTACCGCTTCCGATTCCGGCAAGTGTATATGGACTGGTGTTTATGCTGGCAGCACTTATGACAGGAGTATTAAAACTGCATCAGGTAAAGGAGGCATCTGCTTTTTTGATAGAGATTATGCCGGTTATGTTCATTCCGGCAGCAGCAGGTCTGATTGATTCCTGGGGAATCTTACAGCCGGTGATTATTCCGCTTGGAATTATTACTGTTGTGACAACAGTATTTGTTATGGTGGTAACCGGACTTGTGACACAGGGAATTATCAGAAAGGGGAAGAGGAAATGAAAGAATTTTTAGATGTTTCTTTATTTGGAGGAGCAGTCTTAAGTCTTGTAGGTTATGAAATCGGATTGATTTTAAAGAAAAAATTTAAGATGGCAGTGTTTAATCCGCTCTTAATCGGTGTAATTTGTGTTATTGCAGTACTGGTAGTTGGAAATATCAGTTATGAATCTTATAATCAGAGTGGAAAATACATCAGTTATCTTTTAACACCGGCTACTGTCTGCCTTGCAGTGCCGTTGTACGAGCAGTTAGAGTTATTAAAGAAGAACTTAAAGGCAGTTGCCGCAGGATTGATTTCAGGGGTACTTGCAAGTCTTGTTGGAGTATTAATACTTGCAAAATTATTTGGACTTTCTCATGAACAGTATGTAACCATGCTTCCAAAATCCATTACAACAGCAATTGGAATGGGGATATCAGAAGAACTTGGTGGAATTGTAACGATTACCGTAGCTGTTATCATTGTTACAGGAATCCTTGGAAATATGATCGGTGAGACGGTCTGTAAGGTGTTCCACATTGAAGAGCCGGTTGCAAAAGGATTGGCACTTGGCGCAGCTTCTCATGCAATCGGAACAGCAAGAGCTATGGAAATGGGACCGGTTGAAGGAGCGATGAGCAGTCTTGCAATTGCAGTAGCAGGACTTCTTACAGTAGTAGGAGCAAGTGTATTTGCTGGGTTTATGTAGAAAAGGAGTGTGTAAGGCATGAGTAGATTAATTATTACCATTGGCAGACAGTATGGAAGCGGTGGAAAAGAAATTGGGAAAAAACTTGCGAAACGTCTTGCAATACCGTTTTATGGAAAAGAAGAATTGATGAAACTTGCAAAGGAAAAATCAGGATATGAAGAAGTAAGCTGTTTTTATGAAGAACAGCCAATTAACAGCCTGCTTTATGCGATTGCGATGAATCAGGAAGAAGGATGCAGAGGAAAACGTGCCTTTGACAGGATTCGTAAGCTATGTGAAAATCAATCCTGTGTTTTGGTTGGAAGATGTGGAAATTATGTGTTCAAAGACGATGCAGACTGTACGAGTATTTTTCTGTATGCACAAAAATCGGATAAAGTGAACATGGTGACCAAAAGAGATGGAGTCAGTCCGTCAAAAGCGGAGGCAAGAATTGAAAAAATCGAGCAGGAAAGGGCGGATTTCCATAAGTATTATACCGGAGAAACCTGGGGAAAAGCAGAGCATTATGACTTGTGCATTGATACAGGGGTGCTTGGAATCGACCAAACGGTAGAGTTAATTTTGGATTATCTTAATTTTCGGAAATGAAAACAAAAAATTGACCTAAGAAGAAAAAAGTAATCTGGAAAGAAAGCATGGAATTGTTATCCATGTTTTCTTGTTAAAATAAATGTTAACTAATAATAAATAAAAAAGGTTGACATTAAAGACGGAATTCTATATACTAAGGAAGTCAAACAAAGAGAAGAGAGGAAAAAAACATGAATACAGCAACAGTGAACAAAGAACATACAACAAAGAAAATGTCAACCAGACAGATGACATTTATTGCACTGATGACAGCGGTAACCTGTATTTTAGGTCCATTATCAATTCCGCTTCCATTTAGCCCGGTTCCAATCAGTTTTACCAACTTAGCAATTTATTTAAGTCTTTATGTGTTGGGTCTGAATGGAGCAACAATTAGTTATCTGGTTTACTTATTAATCGGAATGGTCGGTGTTCCGGTATTTTCTGGATTTTCCGGTGGATTTGGAAAACTGGCAGGTCCGACTGGCGGATATTTGATTGGATTTATTTTCCTGACCTTAATTGCAGGGCTTTTGATGAAACTGTTTCCGGGGAATAAAGTAATGGAAGCAGTCGGACTGGTATTAGGAACAGTAGTCTGCTATGCATTTGGAACAGCATGGTTGTGCTTCCAGGCACATATGAGTGCAGCAGCTGGTCTTGCGGCAGGAGTGATTCCGTATATTCCAGGAGATTTAGTTAAAATTGTAGTAGCAATGATTGTGGGAACAGCGCTTCGTGCTGCATTAAAAAAAGCAAGATAATGTGTAGGACAAAAAACAAGGATAGAAGGTTTCTATTCTTGTTTTTTTTGTTGCTTTCTATTAGAATAAAGATGAAAGGCGTAAGGGGATGAAAACATGAGAAAAAAGACGATGAAGCTGGTGATTACCTTTCATACAACTACGCAGGCAATTGCAATGGAGGAATTCTGTCAAAAAGAAGAACTTCCGGGACGTCTGATTCCTCTGCCGGGTGTAGTATCGGCAGGCTGTGGATTATGTTGGTGTACTTTAACGGAAAAAGAAAAAGTCTTAGAAACGAAAATGAAAAATAAGAAGATAGAATTTGACCAAATTTACCATGTAATGCTTTAAATAGAATATTTAGGAGGGATTAGAGATGAAAGTAATTGATGCACTTGGAGTTGCATGCCCAGGACCGGTTGTGGCAGCAAAAAAAGAATTAGAAGAAGGAAAGAAAGAAGGATTTCAGATTCTGGTTGACAATCAGATTGCTGTAGATAATCTGAGAAAGTTTGCGTCTTCTCAAAATTGTGAATTTGCCTATACCAGATTAGAGGAAAAGAAATATGAGGTACATATTGTCCCGACTGATAAGACAGAACTCTCGTCAGCAAAAACGGAAGAAGAACAGCCACAGGAAGTAAAACCGGCAGGGAAGGGAACAGTGGTGGTACTGTGCTCAAATAAGATGGGAGAGGGCGATGAAGTACTTGGAAAAATTTTAATCAAAGGATATATCTATGCCTTAACCCAGTTAGAGGAGCTTCCAAAGACAGTTTTAATGTATAACAGCGGAATTTTCCTCGCATGTGAAGGTTCAGAAAGTCTGGAAGATTTAAAAACATTAGAAAAAAATGGTGTGGAAATCTTAGCCTGTGGAACTTGCTTAAATCATTATCAAATGCAGTCCAAGCTTGTAGTTGGAAATGTGACAAATATGTATGAAATTGCACAGAAAATGGCGGGAGCTACGAAGGTCATCCGTCCTTAAAGAAATGAAAAAACAGGAGGATAGGATAATGAAGCCAATCGTAGTAAGAGGCGGCGGAGATTTGGCAACAGGAGTGATTCACCGTCTTTCAAAAAGCGGATATTCTGTGATTGTTTTAGAGACAGATAAGCCGTCAGCTATCCGGCGTCTGGTTGCATTTTCGGAAGCTGTAGAAAATGGCAGTGCATGTGTAGAAGGGATAACCTGCGTTTGCGTGAATAGTGTAAAAGAGGCACTTAAAGAGGCAAAACCACTGCATCCGGTGCTTTTGGTTGACCCGAAAGGAGAAAGTATTCCTCTATTAAAACCGGAAATTTTGATTGATGCAATTATTGCGAAAAAAAATCTTGGAACAACAAGAAAAATGGCACCTCTTACGATTGCACTTGGTCCAGGATTTGAAGCAGGAAAAGATGTGGATTATGTAGTGGAAACCAAAAGAGGGCATTACCTTGGGAAAATTTTAGACAAAGGAAGTGCAATTGAAAATACGGGGATTCCCGGAGTCATTGGCGGATACGGAAAAGAGCGAGTCATTCATGCACCGGCAGAGGGTGTGTTTTTTAAAAAGTTTGATATTGGAGACTGGGTAGAAGCGAAAGCCTGTATTGGAGAAGTTCAAACAGATACAGGAGAAGTAATAGAAGTAAAAACAGAAATTACGGGTGTGATTCGTGGAATTTTACCAGATGGTTTTCCAGTGACAAAAGGGTTTAAGAGTGCAGATGTTGACCCAAGAAAAGAATCGCAGAAACATTGCGCCCTGATTTCAGATAAGGCGAGATGTCTGGCAGGAAGCGTATTAGAATTAGTCTGTGCCTATGAGAAAGGCTGTCTATGAGTCTGTTGAAAAAAATAAAAAAAACAATGGGTGAACTGCCAGAAAAACCAGTGTTTTCTTTTGTGGGAGCAGGAGGAAAAACCACTTGTGTATTAAAGCTGGCAGATGAGCTGGCAGGTCTGGGAATGAAAGTATTGGTAACAACAAGTACGCATATTCAGCATCCATTTTATCTTGGAAGGACAGGTCTTCTTGATGCAGATACGAAGACCATAAAAGAGGCAGGAGTACCCGGAAAAGTTGTAATTGCAGGGCGAAAACTGGAGCAGGAAAAGAAAATTGCGGGGCTTTTGGAAACACAGTTAGAAGAAGTGTTAGAAAGTTATGATGCAGTAGTTATTGAAGCAGATGGAGCGAAACATTATCCCTTTAAAGTGCCGGCAGAACATGAGCCGGTGATTTATCAGATAACAACTCATATTTTAATTGTAGAGAGCATGCAGGCATTTAATCACCCATTATCAGAAGTCTGTTTCCGACTGGAAAAAGCACAGGAAATTTTAAATCAGGCGGATTGTAGAGAAAAACTGTTGACGCCGGAAATTGTGGCAAAGCTGTTAGAAAAAGGGTATCTTGAAAAATTAACCGGTTCTTTATCAAATTCAAAAAGAAAAATTGGAGTGATTTTTAATCAGCAGGATTCACAAACATTTGAAGAAAAGCTGTCTGTTCCGGTGATTTATGAGAAAAAATTGGAAATGCCGGAAAAAAAGAAGTTTTTTCTGATTATGCTGGCATCCGGTTTTTCAAGACGATTTGGTGGAAATAAGCTGATTTATTCGATGGAAAAAACACCAATGTATCAAATTCTAATGGAAAAGTTGGACTGGGTGAGACAACATTCAGAACATGTGTCAGGAGTGTGTGTGGTATCCCAGTATGAACGAATTCGAAAATCAGCAGAACAGTATGGATTTTTGGCAGTGGATAATTCAGACAGCAGTCAGGGAATTTCTGCCTCGATAAAAAAAGGAATTCGGGCGGTTCATAAAGAAAATGTAAAAGGAGAATGTTATTGCTTTTTTGTGACCGACCAGCCACATTTAAAGCAAGAGACCATTCTTCGTCTGTTGGAAGGCTTTCAAAGAAGTGAAAAAGGAATCGGAGCAGTAGTATGGAACGGGCAAATTGGAAATCCGGTAATTTTTCATGAGAAATACCGAGAAGAATTGCTGGAATTAGAGGGAGATACCGGAGGAAAACGGGTATTAAAACGTCATCTGGAAGATGTGTATCTTTGTGAAGCAGAAGAGAAAACAGAATTAAAAGATTATGATTATAAACCGGAAGAGGAAGCAGAAAAGTAAACTTTGCTTCCTCTTTTTGGTGTTTTTATATTTTTATATTGTCTGATTTGAACTTGGAATTATTCTGGATAAACCAGACGTTCCGGTTTGATATCGATTAAGACTTCATCCAGATATTTTTTAGCAAGATAGTTTGCCATACCGAGATTCATATCAAGATAGTTTCCACAGTCTTTTGCGGAAGCCCCAGGCACTTCGCCCTTAAAGTCACGGATGAAAGTAAACATTTCCACCATTAAATCAACAATATCGCGGGATTCGTAGTCACCTGCTAAAAGCAGATAAAATCCGGTACGGCATCCCATAGGTCCAAAGTAAACGGTTTTTGTGCCATACTCTTTATGGTTGCGAAGAAAAGTAGCAGCGAGATGTTCAATTGTGTGCATCTCAGCAGTATTCATAACAGGTTCTTCGTTTGGGGAAGTCATTCTTAAATCAAAAGTGGTAATTACTTCGTCTCCAATGTGATCTTTTCTGGAAACATAAACTCCAGGCTGTAATTTTATATGGTCAATGGTAAAGCTTGCAATTTTTTCCATGTAGCTAATTCTCCTTTCAGGGTTTGTTTTTTCAAAATTTATTATAAATCGAATTAAATTTTCGTGCAAGTATATTTGACTTTACAGTGGCACAATGTTACAATTTATTTTAGCAAAACTTGGAGGACAAAAAGATGATTAATGATAAAAAAGTGTTGTTTAGTGGTATGCAGGCAACTGGAAATCTGACTCTTGGAAATTATCTTGGGGCATTAAAAAACTGGGTAAAGTTAAGTGACGAGTATGAATGTTTCTACAGTGTTGTAGATATGCACTCTATTACGGTGCGTCAGGACCCAGCTACACTTAGAAAAAGAGCAAGAGCACTTCTGACTCTTTACATTGCAGCAGGGTTAGACCCGAAAAAGAATTGTATCTATTATCAGTCCCATGTATCCGGGCATGCAGAACTGGCATGGATTTTGAACTGTTTTACCTATATGGGCGAGCTCAATCGTATGACGCAGTTTAAAGATAAATCAGCAAAACATGCAGATAACATCAATGCAGGTTTATTTACCTATCCGGTCTTGATGGCTGCTGATATTTTGTTATATCAGGCAGATGTTGTTCCGGTAGGAATTGACCAGATGCAGCATTTGGAATTAACCAGAGATATTGCTACTCGTTTTAATAATATTTATGGGGATGTATTTACTATTCCGGAAGCTTATGTTGGAAAAGTTGGAGCAAAAATCATGAGTCTTCAGGATCCGTCTAAAAAGATGTCTAAATCCGATGAAAATCCAAATGGAAGTATTTATCTGATGGATGATCCGGATACAATTATCCGTAAATGTAAACGTGCAGTGACAGACTCCGAGGCAAATATTGCTTATAGAGAGGAACAGCCGGGACTGAAGAACCTGATTGATATCTACTGTGCGTGTGAAGGTAAAACACCGGATGAAGCGGTGAAAGAATTTGAAGGAAGAGGTTATGGAGAACTGAAAATGGCAGTCGGTGAATCTGTAGTAAGTGTGTTAAAACCACTTCAGGATGAAGTTTCCAGACTGGAAAAAGATAAGGCTTACTTAGATTCTATTATCAAAGAAAATGCAGAAAAAGCCAGCTATTATGCAAATAAAACACTCCGCAAAGTACAGCGAAAAGTAGGTTTTCCAGACAGAATCCGCTAAAAATAGTTTACAAAAAAATCAGACAGGAGGAAAGGTGTATGACAATGGATGAAGTAATTAATGTTTTAAGTCTGCAGGAAGAGATTTTACAGTTCAATCATTTTACAAATGAGGATGCATGGCAGTTAGGAATTATGCTGGTGGCAGAGAGTAAAAAACGTGGATTGGATTGTTCGATTACAATTCGAAAGAATAATGGCAGCACGGTATTTAAGTATGCCGGAAATACGACTACATTAAACAGTGACCGTTTTACAGACCGGACCTTCAATACCGTAAAAATAATGGAAAAAAGCAGTCTGCTTTTATACAGTGAATTAAAGCAAAATGAAGAAACCTTAGAAGATATTGGACTTGATGAAAAAGAGTTTTCCTGCATGGGTGGAGGATTTCCGATTCGTGTAGAGGAAGTGGGAGTCATTGGGGCAATTGTCGTGACAGATCAGAATCCATTTATCAACCATGATATTATTGTAAAAACAATTGGAAAATATCTGCATGTAGATGAAGTGCCGAGAATTCGGGCATTATAAATTGGTGGAGAACCCCCATAGGCTTATCTGTATGAGCAGCCAGAAAAAATAATAAAGAGCAATAAAAAAGTACCGTGTATTTCGTGATTTGAAAGAAATACGCAGTACTTTTTTATTTACTGAAAAAATGCTGCCATATCCGTGGGAAGCGGTGCGTAAAAATCCATTCGCTTTCCGGTAATCGGATGACAAAATGCAAGCCGGTAGGAATGTAAGGCAGTGCGTGAGATTTTAGAGTAATCCGGACAGTAAAGATAATCCCCCGGAAGTGGATTTCCAAGATACTGCATATGAATCCGGATTTGATGGGTGCGTCCAGTCTCTAAATGAAGTTCCACAAGGGAATAGCCATTCTGGTAATACCGCACCCGATAATGGGTTACTGCGCTTTCTCCATTAGAAAAATCAACACAGCGTTCAATCGCAGAATCTGCTTTTCTGGCAATTGGGGCATTGATAATGCCGACTTCGGCCGGAAGCTGACCTTTGCAGACTGCAAGATAAGTCCGGCGGATTTCACGTGCCTTCATCTGTTTTGAAAGAATCGAGGCACTTAAAGCGTGCTTTGCAATGATTAAAAGTCCGGTTGTATCACGGTCTAAGCGGTTGATACAGCGGAAAATAAAAGTTTCTCCCTGTTTTTTATAATAGTAGGCAACTGCATTTGCCAGAGTATTTTCATAATTATTAATTGAGGGATGAATCGGCATATCTGCCGGCTTATTTACAACAAGGATATCTTCATCTTCATAAACAATAGAGAAGGGAAGCTCAACCGGAACAATATGTTCAGAAGAAGCGGTCTCTTCCAGATGAATTTCAAGTTTATCATCGGGATTTAGAATTGTTTTGACATAAGCCCATTTTTGATTGACTAAAATTCCGTTTTGGGTCTTTTTTAACTGAACCAAAATCGGATGAGAATAACCTCGTTTTTTTAAATAGGATTCCACTGTGCAAGGGGAATCCTTTTGAGTAATAAGATAAGTAAAGGTTCGGTTCAAGGTATCACTCCTAATTTGATTTTACTTTATTCCAAAGTTCGTTGTAATAAGAATCTGCCTCGTCTCCAAGAAAACGGAATGTTTCACAGCGTGCCAAATCTTTATCGGATGGGAACAGAGTTTCACTGTTTCGGATACTTTCATCTTCGATTAAAGCCCTTGCAGCCGCATTAGGAGTTGCATAAGTGATATACTCAAAGTTCATAAGAGCTATATCAGGTCGGCATAAGAAATTAATAAATTTTTCAGCATTTTCTTTATTTTTGGCGTTGGACGGAATCACCCAGGAGTCAATCCATATATTGGAACCCTCTTTTGGAATGACATACTCAAGTGCTGGGTTTTCTCTTTGTGTATAAAGCGCTTCACCGGAATAAATAACCCCGAGAGCGGCTTCATTTCCAATCATTTTGTCGCGAACCTGGTCTACCACATAAGCCTGTACAAGCGGTTTCTGGGTAATTAAATCATCTTTTGCCTGAATGAGTTCATCAACTTCGACTGAGTTTAAGGAATAGCCTTTACGTTTTAAGGCAACAGCAAACGCATCACGTACAGAATCCTGCATTAAGATGCGATCCTTGTATTTTTCATCCCATAAAATATTCCAGCTGTCAACTGGCTCATCTACCATATTTTTATTGTAGAGAATACCGATTGTTCCAACGCAATATGGAACGGAATATTCATTATCAGGGTCAAAACTTTGGCTCTGGGTTAAATAGGCAGGGTCAATATTTTTCAGATTTGGAATGTTATCAAGGTTTAATTTGCTTAACAGTCCATTTTCACGCATACGTTGAATCATATAATCCGAAGGACATACTACATCATAAGCAATAGCACCGGAAAGAATTTTAGGATACATGATTTCATTGGTTTCGTATTCTTCATAGATAACCTGAATTCCGGTTTCTTCTTCAAAGATGTCAAGCACATCAGGGTCGATGTATTCTCCCCAGTTGTAAACAATTACCTGTTCTTCGGAGACACTTCCGGTTGTTCTTACATGATGAACTAATCCGGTTACTGCGATTAATAAGATAAATCCGGCAGGGATTACCTGATGCCATGGAATTTTTCGCTTTCGTTTAAAATCTTTTGAGGTTGAACCAGCCTTTTTAGAATCTGTTTCTTTTGGTGAGGTGTTCATTAAAATCATAATTACCATAACCGATAAGAATAAAAGAGTGGAAAGTGCATACATTTCCGGACGGATTCCTTTTCGTACTTCAGAATAAATCTTTGTAGAAAGTGTATCAACTCCGGGACCTTTTGTAAAGTGGGTGATGATAAAATCATCGAGTGACATGGTAAAAGTCATTAAAAATCCGGACAATACACCCGGGAGGATATCTGGAAATACGACTTTCATAAATGACTGAAATGGTCCCGCACCTAAGTCGCGGGCAGCTTCGTAAGTGCTTTTATTGGTCTGTTTTAGTTTGGGCATGACGCTTAAGATTGCATAAGGAATATTAAAAGTAATGTGTGCAATCAGGATTGTAGAAAAGCCTAAAGTAAAACGAAACGCAATAAAAAGCAGCATTAAGGAAATTCCGGTTACGATATCGGAATTTAAAACCGGAATATTGGTAATTCCCATGATAACGGTGCGCCATTTTGCTTTCATTGCGGTGATGCCAAGAGAGGCACAAGTGCCGATAATGGTTGCAATTAAGGCAGAAAGAAACGCAATTGCAAGGGTATTATAAAGGGCACTCATAATGGCGTCGTCCTGAAACAGGGAAGAATACCATTTGAGCGTAAATCCACCCCATTTTGAACGGGATTTGGATGAGTTAAAAGAGAGTACAACCAAAGTCGCAATCGGGGCATACATTAAAAATAAAATGAATCCAAGGTAGATATTACGTGCTGTTTTTTTCATTAGAACATGCCTCCTTCTCCATTTTTATCATATTTGGTTGTAATCACCATACTGATCAAAATAAAGACCATCAGCACCAGAGAAAGACCACTTCCGACATTCCAGTTGCTTCCTTGTTTGAATTTTTGTTCGATGACGTTTCCGATTAACAAAATTTTGCTTCCACCAAGTAAATCAGAAATAACAAAGGTGGTAAGTGCAGGAACAAAAACCATAATAATACCGCTTACAACACCGGGAATACTTAAAGGAAAGATAATTTTACGGAACGTATAAAGCTCTGTTGCCCCTAAGTCTCTTGCGGCAGAAATGACATCTTTGTCAATTTTGGAGAGAACGTTGTAAAGCGGAAGAACCATAAACGGTAAAAAGTTGTAAACCATGCCCAGAACAATCGCATAAGGCGTATTGATTAGCTGGAGTGTGGGCAGATGGAAAAAGTGTAACACCTGATTGATGACTCCGTTTTTCTCCAACAGGGTCTGCCATGCCAGTGTGCGCAGAAGAAAATTCATCCACATAGGGATAATAAAAATGAGCACAATAAATCCATTTTGACCAACTTTCATATTGGAAAGAATGATTGCCAGAGGATAGGCAAGGAGCAGACAGATGGCGGTGCTGATGAGAGAAAGCAGGAGGGAAAGACAGAGTGCCTTAAAATTCTCAACCGTTCCGATAGCCAGAAGATTTTCAAAGGTCAGATGACCATTTGCATCAGTAAGACCATAGTAGACAATCATAGCAAGCGGGATGAGAATAAATGCCAGAGCCCAGAAAAGATAAGGTCCGGCAAGCAATTTTTTCTTATTCATTAACTCCTATCGCCTCCTCATCTTCCGATTCCGGTTTATTCATAATCTGGATATCGAACGGGTCTACATGAATGCCGACTTTTTGTCCGACCGGAAACATATCTGTGCTGTGAACAAGCCATTCAAATCCATTTGCCTGCACTTCCATCTCGTAGTGGACACCTTTAAAAATTAAATGTGTGACTACACCGGTCATTGTGCCTTTTTCCGGTTCTACAAGGTCAACATCCTCTGGACGGATGACTACATCGACCGGTTTATTCTGTCCAAATCCGGTATCGACACAATCAAATTTTGCACCAAGAATCTGTACCAGGCGGTCTTGTATCATAACTCCTTCGATGATATTACTTTCTCCGATAAAGTCTGCTACAAAAGCATTTTGTGGCTCATTGTAGATATCTTCCGGAGAACCCATCTGTTGAATATAACCTTGATTCATAACAACAATCGTATCGGACATGGTAAGGGCTTCTTCCTGATCGTGAGTGACGTAGATGAAGGTAATACCAAGTTCATTTTTTAAACGAATCAGTTCATACTGCATGTCCTGACGAAGTTTTAAGTCAAGAGCACCAAGTGGTTCATCTAAGAGCAGTAAACGTGGTTCATTTACGATTGCGCGGGCAATTGCAATTCTCTGCTGCTGACCGCCGCTTAATGAATCCGGAAGTCTGTTTTCATATCCTTCCAGATTTACAAGTTTCAGGGCATATCGGATTTTATCTTTAATATAGGCATCAGATTTTCCGGAAATTTTCAAGCCAAAAGCAATATTTTCGGATACACTCATGTGAGAAAAAAGAGCGTATTTCTGGAAGACGGTGTTCAAATTCCGCTTATTTGGGGGAAGATGCGTAATGTCCTGACCGTCAAAAATGACCTGTCCCTTGTCCGGGGATTCAAATCCTCCTAAGATACGAAGAGTGGTTGTTTTTCCGCATCCACTTGGACCAAGCAGAGTGAGAAATTCATTTTCATGAACCGACAGATTTAAATCATCTAAAACAAGCTGTTCCCCAAATCCTTTTGAGATATGGATAAAATCCACCAGTGTTTTTTTCATGGCAGTCTCCTTAAATAAAGTATAGTAAATAAAATGCCGGCAGAAACGGAATGATTCCTACCAGGCTTTTAAATTTCATTATACTAGAACCGAAAATCCTGTCAATAGAAGGGCGAGATAAATGTTTGTAAAATCGGGGGAAATTGCATTGTATAAAAAAAAACTTTGTGGTAGAATGTCGGTAGACCGGACAACGGAACGAATAAAAAACAGACAGGAGGGTATTACTATAATGAAAGAAAAGTATGTTGCTTATGTTGGAACTTATACTCACGGAAGCAGTATTGGAATTCATTTATATGACGTAAATGTGGAAGAGGGAACTATGACAGAGAGAAAAGTAGTTCCTGTAAATAATTCTTCCCATCTGGCTATCTCTGTAAACGGAAAATATCTGTACTCTATCGCTGATGAAGGTGTGGCAGTATTTGCAATCGAGCCGGATGGGGATTTAACCTTTATTAATAAAGTTGGTATTGATGGAATGAGAGGCTGTCACCTTTCCACCGATACAAAAGGAAAATATCTGTATGTTGCAGGCTACCATGATGGAAAAGTTACCGTAGTACACACACATAGAGACGGACGACTTGGAAGTGTTATGGATGGTGTCTTCCATAAAGGTCTTGGCAGTGTTGCAGAAAGAAACTTCCGTCCTCATGTCAGTTGTGTGCGTCCGACTCCGGATGGAAAATATCTGTGTGCAGTTGATAATGGAATTGATCAGATTAAGATTTATCGTCCGACAGAGAGAACCAGTAAGCTGGATTTGGTTGACGTTCTTCGTTGTGTCAGAGAATCTGGTCCGAGACTGATTAAATTCAGCCCGAATGGAAAGTTTGCCTTTGTAAACTATGAATTAAAAAATGAAATTCAGGTTTACAGTTATGATGGAAGCGGTAAAAATCCGAAATTTGAACTGCTTCAGACAGAAAGCACTTTGGCTTCCCATGAAGATGAGGCACATGATGCAACTTCTGGAATGTGTCTTTCTGAAGATGGAAAATATCTGTTTACTTCTACAGCCGGAGAAAATACGGTTGCAATGTATAAAGTAGATGAAGAGACAGGTCATATTGAAAGACAGTTCGTACTGCCAATCAGTGGAGAATATCCAAAAGACCTTGATGTATTCCCGGACGGTCGTCATCTGGCTGTTGTCAATCATGAATCAAACTCTATCACAACATTTTCAATTGATTATGAGAAAAAGCTGTTGATTATGAAAGGAAAACCGCTTAAGGTAGAAACTCCAAACAGTATTATTTTCCATAAATGTGATTACGCAGAATAATATTCATGGCAGACGAAGGGAGATACCATGATTCGAATTTTTAAAACCATTGATGGAAAAATGCATCAGATGGAGGAAGCATGTGAAGGTTGCTGGGTTGCCCTGACAAATCCGACTGCTACGGAAATTTTTGAAATCTGTAATCGGTTTCAGATAGAAGTAGATGATTTACGTGCACCTCTGGATGAAGAAGAACGCTCCCGTATAGAAGTTGAAGAAAATTATACCTTGATTTTGGTGGATACTCCGATTATAGAGGAAAGAGGAGACAAGGACTGGTTTGGAACCATTCCTCTTTCTATTATAATCACAAATGAAATGATTTTTACAGTTTGTCTGGAAGATACATCGGTTCTTGGAAAATTCATGGACGGGCGTGTACGCAATTTTTATACTTATATGAAAACGCGGTTTATTTTACAGATTCTGTATAATAATGCAAGCATGTTTCTGCATTATCTGCGTATCATAGATAAGAAAAGTGAAGAAGTGGAAGAGAAGCTGCATGCTTCGACCAGAAATCAGGAGCTGATAGAACTTCTTGAACTGGAAAAATCACTGGTCTACTTTATTACTTCCCTTCGTTCTAACGAAGTGGTGCTGGAAAAGCTTTTAAAGGTAGACCGGATTAAAAAATATCCCGACGATACAGACCTGCTTGAGGATGTTATCGTCGAGAACAAGCAGGCGATTGAGATGGCAAATATTTACAGTGGAATTTTAAGTGGAATGACCGATGCGTTTGCGTCTGTTATTTCAAACAACTTAAATATTGTCATGAAATTTTTGGCAACAGTTACGATTGTAATGTCCATTCCGACGATGATTTTCAGTGCCTATGGAATGAATGTAAAATCATTCGGGATGCCATTTGCAGACAGTCCGTATGGATTTGCCATTGTAATTGTGCTGTCTTTGATACTAAGTCTGATTGTGGCAATTATTTTTTCAAAGAAAGACCTGTTTTAGGGTTCATTCCTTTAATTTAAAGTGAAATCAGAAAATTTCTTGAGGGCGGGAATAAACCGGAAATGAGGAAATGAAATGAATTTTTTAAATAAAATGGAACGGAAATTCGGCAGGTATGCAATACTGGAATTGACGAAATATATTATTTTGTGTTATGTGATTGGATATGCCCTGGAGGTTTTTCAAAACATGACCGGAGTAGGTATTATGGGCTATCTGGCTTTGAGTCCGTACCATATACTGCATGGACAGATTTGGAGACTGGTGAGCTGGGTGTTAATTCCGCCTTCAGGACTGGATATTTTTACAATTATTATGCTGATCTTTTATTATTCACTGGGAACAGCGCTTGAAAGAACATGGGGAGAGTTCCGTTATAACGTGTACATTTTCAGTGGAATTTTATTCACTGTGATTGGAGCTTTCTTGCTGTATTTCATTGGCGGACTTCAGATTTCCCTTTATGGAGCAAGCATAATTTCGACATATTATATTAACTTGTCAATATTCCTTGCATTTGCGGCAAATTATCCGGATATGCAGGTACTGTTATATTTTGTAATACCGATTAAGATTAAATGGATGGCATATCTTGATATTGCATATCTGGCTTATAACTTTATTCGTGTATCCGGATATGGTGCATGGGCTGTCCGTATGATGATTCTTGTGTCGTTACTGAATTTTATTATTTTCTTCTTTATGACAAGAAATTATAAAACGATTTCGCCACGTGAAATACACAGAAAACAGCAGTTTAAGAAGGCGGTTCATCCAAAGATGACACCAAATATAACAAAACATAAATGTGCAATTTGTGGCAGAACAGAAAATGACGGGGACGATTTGGAATTTCGCTTCTGTTCCAAATGCAATGGAAACTATGAATATTGTCAGGAACATTTATTTACACATACACATATCAAATAATCAGGAGGATATGATATTATGCGCAGGACAAAGATTGTATGTACGATGGGACCAAATACCGATAAAAAAACGATAATGCGTGCACTCGTAAAAAATGGAATGGATGTGGCAAGATTTAACTTTTCGCATGGTGACTATGAGGAACAGAAAAATCGTATGAATCTGCTGAAAAACGTAAGAGAGGAATTAGACCGACCGGTTGCAATTCTTCTTGATACGAAAGGTCCGGAAATCAGAACCGGAGTTTTAGAAGGCGGACAGAAAGTTACATTAAAAGAGGGAGAAACCTTTACTCTTTATATAGAAGAGTGCGTGGGAAATGAAAAAGGATGTTCTATTACCTATCCTGGTCTTGCGAAAGATGTAAAAAAAGGTGACAAGATTCTGATTGATGATGGTCTGATTGAACTCGAAGTACAGGCAACAAAGAAAGATTCGATTGTCTGTCTGATTGAAAATGGCGGAGAACTTGGAGAGAAAAAAGGAATCAATGTGCCGAATGTAAAAATTAAACTTCCGGCAATTACAGAAAAAGATAAAAATGATATTATCTTTGGAATTTCTCAGGATATTGATTTTATTGCCGCTTCTTTTATCAGAAATGCAGCAGGTGTCAATGAAATTCGTAAGATTTTAACTGAACATCATGCAGAGCATATTGCAATCATTGCAAAAATTGAGAACCGTGAAGGTGTTGATAATATTGATGAAATCATCAAAGCGGCTGATGGAATTATGGTAGCACGAGGCGACCTTGGTGTAGAAATTCCGCCACAGGAAGTTCCACATATTCAGAAAACAATCATTCAGAAATGTAATGAAAAATATGTACCGGTTATTACTGCGACTCAGATGCTGGATTCCATGATTCGTAATCCACGTCCAACCCGTGCAGAAGTTGGCGATGTAGCAAATGCAATTTATGACGGAACAGACGCTGTTATGCTTTCCGGAGAAACCGCAGCAGGAAAATATCCGGTAGAAGCCTTAAAGATGATGGCAGAAGTTGCAGAAAGCACCGAACAGTATGTAGATTATGATAAATATGTTACACACAGAAGTATGTATCGGAAGACAAAAATTTCAAGTGCAATTGGAATCTCTTCTGTGCGTACAGCAAGAAATCTGGAGGCAGCCTGCATTATTACACCGACAATGTCAGGTAAGACGGCACGTCTGGTATCCAGTTTCAGACCTCCAATGCCGATTTATGCGATTACACCAAACGAATCTGTACAGCATAAGATGCAGCTTTACTGGGGTGTAAAACCATTAAAAGGTTATACAAAAGACTCAACAGAAAATATTTTGCTTAACTCAATGGAAACAGTAAAACGCAAACGTCTGGTGAAAAAAGGTCAGTTAGTAGTCTTAACTGCCGGTGACCCGGCAACAAACAGTTCTGTAAATGAACAGAATGTTACCAATATGCTTCATGTAATTGAGGTAAAATAAGAATCGATTAGAATAGAGATAGAAACAGATAGGAGGGGCTGTCCGGATGGAAAGCTCCTTTTGTAGCATAAATATTTGTAGTATGAGTAGAGAAAATTTTAATGTATAATAAAGGCATGAATTGATGTTTGTAAAAAGAATTACAACATAAGTAGTATAAAAACAACCCGAAAGAATTTGAGAGTATAGGAGGAATAGTAATGTATACTGCATCAAAAGAAAGATATCATGTAATGGGGTGGTAGCAGGAGTGGAAATTTTAGAGTGAAAATCGGTCAGCAAATGAAAAGTGGTGGCGTATAGTTATAGAATTCTAATGATAAAAAGCAGGAATTTGAATGAAAGATGTGAGGAGAAATTGTTTGAATGAAGCTATATAAATATGGAAATCCAGAATCAAATATTGTACTAATCCAACCTGTTGGAACTCATAATCTGAATGAAATACCAAATCAAGTTGAACGAATAAAAATAAATACAAAAAAAGAGATACAAATGCTTGCAATAAAGGTAGATAACTGGAATCAAGAATTATCACCATGGAAAGCACCGGCAGTATTTGGAAAAGAAGCATTTGGTGATGGAGCATCAAATTTGCTTACAGAGATACCGCAATTATGCTCAGATAAAAATAAAAAATATTATCTGGGTGGATATTCTTTAGCAGGACTATTTAGTCTTTGGGCGTGCTGTCAGAGTGATAAATTTGCAGGGATAGCGGCTGCATCACCGTCAGTATGGTTTCCAGGATTCCTTACTTATCTGAAAGAAAATGAAGTAAAAAGTCCATGTATCTATTTGAGTCTTGGAGACAAAGAAGACAAAACCAAAAATGCGATGCTGTCAACAGTTGGAGATAATATTAGAGAAGTGGAGAAAATTATGAAAGAAAATAAAGTGAAGTGTATTTTGGAATGGAATCAAGGAAATCATTTTAAAGATGCAGAGAAAAGAACTGCAAAAGCATTTTCCTGGGTGATCGTAAATCAGTAATGATTTTGTTTATCACTTTAATCTGCAAAATTTTTGTTGAAAAATGAAAGCATGTGACATATAATAACCGTGTATATGTGATTAGAGAGAAAAATTGAGGAGAATAGAACAAAATGGAGAAAAAAACATTTGTTACTAAAGAACAGTTGGATGAAATTGTAAAACAGTATCCGACACCATTTCATCTGTATGATGAAAAAGGAATCCGTGAAAATATCAAAGCAGTAAAAGAAGCGTTTTCCTGGAATAAAGGATTTAAAGAATATTTTGCAGTAAAAGCCTGCCCAAATCCATTTTTGATTAATATCTTAAAAGAGTATGGCTGTGGCTGTGACTGTTCTTCTTATACAGAACTTATGATGTCTTCTGCAATCGGATGCACAGGAAAAGATATTATGTTTTCATCAAATGATACACCGGCAGAAGAATATGCTTATGCTTATAAATTAGGTGCAACCATTAACTTAGATGATATTACTCATATTGATTTCTTGGAAGATACTATCGGAACAATTCCAAAGAGAATCAGCTGCCGTTATAATCCAGGCGGAACATTTGAACTTGGAAATGGAATCATGGATAATCCAGGAGATGCAAAATATGGAATGACAACCGAGCAGATTTTTGATGCGTTTCGTATTTTAAAAGAAAAAGGTGCAGAAGAATTTGGTATTCATGCTTTCCTTGCAAGTAACACTGTAACAAATGAATATTATCCGGAACTTGCAAAACGTCTGTTTGAACTTGCTGTAAAATTAAAAGAAGAAACAGGAGCAAATATTAAATTTATCAATTTATCCGGTGGTGTTGGTATCCCTTATACACCAGACCAGAAACCAAATGATATCCGTGTCATTGGAGAAGGTGTCCGTAAAGTTTATGAAGAAGTACTTGTTCCGGCTGGAATGGGTGATGTAGAAATCTATTCTGAAATGGGACGTTTCATGATGGGACCGTATGGTTGTCTTGTAACAAAAGCAATTCATGAAAAACATACTCATAAAGAATATATCGGTGTAGATGCGTGCGCAGTAAACTTAATGCGTCCGGCTATGTATGGTGCTTACCATCATATCACAGTAATGGGAAAAGAAAAGGAACCTTGCGACCACAAATATGATGTAACAGGTTCTCTTTGCGAAAACAATGATAAATTTGCAGTAGACCGTATGCTTCCGAAAATTGATATGGGAGACTTACTGGTAATTCATGATACCGGTGCACACGGATTTGCAATGGGATATAATTACAACGGAAAATTGAAATCAGCAGAAGTCTTATTAAAAGAAGATGGAAGCACACAGTTAATCCGCAGAGCAGAAGAGCCAAAAGACTATTTTGCAACATTTGACTGTTTTGATATCTATGATAAGCTGATTCAGCAGTAAAAAAGACAAGGCGGGCAGAGAAAATAAAAAATCTGCCCGTAAAAATTAAAAAAAAGCTTGCATTGTGTAGCAAAGCATGATATTATAATATACGGTTCAGCCAAACAAATCAGCTTGCCGCTGTGGCGGAATTGGCAGACGCACTTGACTCAAAATCAAGCGGGTAACACCGTGCCGGTTCGAGTCCGGCCAGCGGCAGTGAAAAAGTCCTTAGTTTTAAGGACTTTTTTTATTTTGTGTTGCATTTCGTGTTGCATAGCTCTTCAAAGTGATTATTTGCTATTTGTGTCATTTGTGGGACTTTGTCCTGCATGGTATGCCTATCTTCATAGGCAGAGTACCACGTCCATAGGAGCCACTGCACCGCATGGGAGGGGTTAATTCATGGGTGGCAGCAGTTCCGGCAAACAGGTAAACAAACGCTCTGCCATGCAGATGACAGCGGTGTATTCCCGGAACTTGAAAATAAAGATGTGGATTTGGTAATGAGAACTTTGTCAGGTTTATAATTAAATGAAGTTGTGAAACAGTTAGCTGATGTAAAACCACGTAGTAAAGTAAATATGAATATCCGTTAAAAAACGAATTGTGATGAAACTGCTTACGCTGACCTATAAATATTCGTTAGTAAAAAAATAAACAAAAACCCAGTAAAACTATAAAAATTTTATCTAAAAATCTTCCTTTTATGAAAAAATATGATATAATGGTTGTTACAAACGATAGTGAAAAGTAAAAAGAAAGAGTAAAGAGGGAAGATATGGCGACCATTAAGGATATAGCAACAAAAGCGGGGGTTTCAATTGCAACGGTTTCCAGAGTGTTAAACCATGATGAAACCTTAAATGCACAGGAAGAGACGAAGCAAAAGATTTTTGAAATTGCAGAAGAATTAGAATACGAAGTTCGTACGCAGAAAAAGAGAAGAAAAAAGATGAAGGTTGGGGTATTCTATTCATACTCACCGGAAGAAGAACTTCAAGATCCGTACTACCTTTGTATTCGTCTGGCAATTGAGAAAAAATTGGAAAAAGAAGAACATATAAAGCAGATTGTAAAACCGGATGACAAGCCAGAGGTACTTAGCGGCATTGATGGAGTAATCTGTACAGGTACATTTACCAAAAAGATGATAGAGTCAATAGAAAAATGGGAGTGCCCGGTTGTATTTATTGATGCAGATCCGAATCATAAGAAGTTTGATTCGATTGTAGTAGATTATAATCAGGCAGTAGAAGAGATTGTATCGTATTTGGTGGAATGTGGGCATACGAAGATCGGAATGATTGGCTGTCGCGGAGTAAATCAAAATGGCGAAGAAATCTTAGATACACGAATGCAGTGTTTTCAGGATTCGCTAATGAAGAGGGGATTGTATCATCCGGAGTATACGAAATTTGGCGATTACTATGCGAAATATGGTTATCGGTTACTAAAAGAACTCTATAATGAAAGAAATATGCCAACGGCATTATTTGTTGCAAATGATTCGATGGCAGCAGGAAGTTATCGGGCGGCATATGAACTGGGGCTTAAGATACCGGATGATATCAGCATCATTGGATTTAATGATATTCCAACCGCAAAATATATGGTTCCGCCGCTTACGACAGTGAGGTTGTATATGGAGTTTATGGGAGAGTATGCGGTAAAGCTTTTGGAAGAACGAATCGTGCAGGGAAGAGAAATTTGTGTAAAAGTATCGATTCCTACGAAACTTTATGTGCGTGATAGTGTTAAAACAGTAAAATAATAAATTGAGAAATAAAGAAACCATGAGAAAAAGCTCATGGTTTTTTTATTTGTAAAAACGAAGAAAATATTAACTTAGTAAATGATAATTTTTTTTACCGAAGAAAAAGAGCTTTTTGAAGAAAAAGAGTTGTGAAAAATGTATAAAAAAAACTAAAAATAGTGGATAAAATGTAGAAAATACATTTATTTGGTAAAAACTATTTACAATTAACCAGTAAAATAGTAGAATGATTTTACCAGTTAAAAAGAGATAAAAACAGAGGAGGAAATAATTATGAGAAAAAGAATTGCAATTATTTGTGTGGCGGCACTTACCGGAACGATGATGATGACTGCGTGTGGCAGCAAAGAAGAGGGAGGCAGCGAAAAAACAAGCGACGGAAAGACAAAAGTTCGTTTTGCAACCTGGGACGTAGCAGATGATGTTGATGCACAGCAAAAATTAGTAGACAAATTTAATCAGGAACATGATGATATTGAAGTAGTTTTAGAAGCATACGGAAGTGACTTTGATACAAAACTCAGTGCAGGTATGGGTTCAGGAGATACACCGGATGTGGTATATATGTGGAACTATCCGGCATATGCAGATGGACTTGAACCGTTGGATGAATACATTGATAAAGAGGGCGAAGAGTATAAAGACAATTTTTACAGTACACTGTGGAACTATAACTCATTCGATGGCACCACTTATGGTATTCCGGTAGGATTTACCACACATGCACTTTTTTACAACAAAGACCTGTTTGCTGAGGCAGGTGTAGAAGAACCGACAGATAGCTGGACCTGGAGTGACCTTCAAACTGCGGCTAAGACAATTGAGGAAAAAACCGGTCAGAAAGGGTTTGCATTCCAGATGAAACCAGATCCATACGATTTTGAAATGTATCTGTGGAGTAATGGAGCTGCTTATTGCGATGAGGAAGGCGTGATGGCAGGAAAGATCGACTCCAAAGAATCTCAGGAAGTCTTCCAGATGTTCCAGGATATGGAAAAAGACGGATACGCAATTGCTACAGAAAAGAACGGAACCGATGAATTCCGTGCCGGAACCGCAGCAATGTATATCTATGGTTCATGGTCAATTAACTCATTAGATGAAGATGGAATGAATTATGGTATTGCTAAGATTCCTTCTTTTGACGGAAAAACATCTGTAAGTATTTTAAGTTCTTCCGGACTTTCTATTTCAAAAGACAGTAAAAATAAAGAAGCTGCATGGGAATTCGTAAAATACTGGACAGGCGAAGAATGCAATAAAGCAAGAATCGGTATCGAGCTTCCGGTATTAAACAGTGTTGTAGAATCTGAAGGAATTATGGATGAAGCCAAATATGCACCATTCTATGAAATGTTAGAGCAGAGTGACGGACATACACCGGCAAGTTTTCTGATTGAAGACTGGTCAGAAGTTTCAGAAAACCTTAGTCTTTCATTCGAACAGATCTTTAATCCAAGTTCTTATATGGATGTAAAAGATGTTTTAAAAGAAGCAGCAGATGCACAGTAACCAAATCTGAGTAAATCGGCGTCGGAAGATTTGCATAAGCCGATGCCGATCAATGGGAGAGATAAGATGAAACAGAAAAAATTTCTGAAAACGGCAACACCATACCTATTTATTATGCCGTGGATTATTGGATTTCTTGTATTTACAATCGGTCCTTTGATTTTGTCCTTAATTATGAGTTTCTTTGATTGGCCACTTACTACAGCGCCGACTTTTCGTGGACTTGGAAACTATATTGACATGTTTACAAAAGATAAACAGTTTTGGAAATCCTTGGTAATCAGTTTAAAATATGCAGCGATTTTTGTACCACTTAATATGGTTATCGCATTGTTTCTTGCAATGCTGATTACACAGCCGGTAAGAGGCGTAAAAGTATTCCGTACAATTTTCTATATTCCGGCCGTTATTTCCGGTGTAGCCGTTTCTATTATCTGGGGCTGGATTTTAAATGGAGATTACGGTGTACTGAATTATCTGTTATCACTGATTGGGATTAAAGGACCAAAATGGCTGGTTGACCCGGCTTGGGCATTGCTTGCAGTTATCATAGCAAGTGCCTTTGGTGTAGGAACAATGATGCTTATTTTCTATACCGATATCAAAAATATTCCGGTAGACGTATATGAAGCGGCATCCATTGACGGAGCAGGTCCTGCAAGAAAATTTTTCAGTATCACTCTTCCGATCATTACACCGACGATTTTATTTAACCTGATTACATCGATTATTAATTCTTTCCAGCAGGTAACACTGGTTATGCTGTTAACCGGCGGTGGACCACTGAAGTCAACGTATTTCTATGGCTTGTATACTTACAATAATGCATTCAAACATCATAAACTTGGATATGCCAGTGCAAATGCTTGGGTTATGTTCATCATTATTCTGATTTTGACTGCATTTGTGTTTAGATCATCTTCCGCATGGGTATTCTACGAAACCGAAGCAAGAAATAGCGGAGCTAAGAAAACAAAAAAGAAAAAAGGGGGTAGCAAGTAATGAAGATGTCGAAAAAATCAAAAGCAGTGATTTATATCTTACTCGGGCTTGTGGCACTTTACTTTCTTGCACCGTTTATCTATATGTTGTTTTCAGCATTTAAGACAGAGGGCGAAGCGATTGCATATCCACCGAAGCTGTTTCCATCCGAATGGCATTTTGAAAATTTTGCAAATGCATGGAAATCACAGCCGTTTGGTACGTATCTTTTAAACTCGGTGTTGGTAACGGCTTTGACAACGATTGGTCAGGTGCTTTCTTGTTCCTTAGTTGCCTACGGATTTGCAAGATTTAATTTTAAAGGGAAAAACGTACTCTTTATGATCTTACTTTCAACAATGATGATTCCATGGGACGTTACCATGATTCCACAGTATATGGAATTTAAATTATTTGGATGGATCAATACATTGAAACCGTTGATTGTACCGGCATGGTTTGGTTCGGCTTATTATGTATTCCTGATGAGACAGTTTTTGATGGGAATTCCGAAAGACTTTGAAGAAGCAGCACGCATTGATGGAGCAAATCAGTTCCAGATTTATTGGAAAATTTTTATGCCAATTATGAAACCATCATTGATTTTAGTTGGTGTATTAAACATGCTGACGGTATGGAATGATTACCTTGGTCCACTCATTTTCTTACAGGATCGAAGCAAATATACACTGGCACTTGGACTTGCTTCCTTTAAGGGAGTTCACAGCACACAGATTATTCCGATGCTTTGTATTACGATCATTATGATTATTCCGCCGATTATTATTTTTATTATCGCACAGAAATATATTGTTGAAGGAACCAGTGGCTCTATTAAATAAGACAGACTTATAAAGCGGTCAGGCAGACTGGAACTGTCTGGCCGTTATTGTCGGTAAAAGAAGAGCTGAGAGGAGAAAATTATGGCAAGAAAAACAGTAAAAAGATGGGAAAACCATCGGATTACCGGAATTGGGAGAAGAGAAGCAAGAACTGCTTTTTATAGAGATTCGCAAAAAAGAATCTGCTTAAATGGAAAATGGAAGTTTAAATATGTCGAGGCTCCGGAACTTTCACCGGAAGGATTTGAACAGCCTGAAGTATGTGGAGAATGGGATACGATTGATGTTCCATCGGTATGGCAGCTTCGAGGTTATGACAAAATGCACTATACCGATGTGCTCTATCCGTTTCCGGTAAATCCACCGTATGTACCGGATGAAAATCCTACCGGAATTTACAAAAAGACAGTAGTTTTAGAGGAACAATGGTTACAAAAAGATACGATTTTAAAATTCCATGGCGTTGATAGTGCATTTGATGTCTGGGTAAACGGAACGCATGTGGGATTTAGTAAAGTAAGCCGCCTGCCATCGGAATTTGAAATCACCGACTTTGTAAAATGCGGTGAAAATGACATTACAGTACGAGTTTATAAATGGTCAGATGGTACTTATCTGGAAGATCAGGATATGTGGTGGCTATCCGGAATTTATAGAGATGTCGAATTAATTAATGAAGAAAAAAATGCAATTCTCGATGTACAGGTGAACGGCACCTTAGATGAGAATTATAGAGATGGTATATTTACCGCAAAAATTACAATGAAACAGGCAGGCACAAGCTTTAAATGGAAACTTTCCTATAAAGGAGAAGTGGTGCTTGAGGAAAAGCTTACTTCGGAAACAAAAGAAGCTTGCATAGAAGCAAAACTTCCGGAAGTTTATAAATGGACCGCAGAGACACCGAATCTGTATGACTTTACGGTTGAGAGCGCAACGCAGGAAGTGACGGTTCGATGTGGTTTCCGTAGAATTGAGATAAAAGACAAAAATTTCCGTGTAAATAATCAGGTAATCTTATTAAATGGAGTCAATCATCATGATTATAATCCAAAAGAAGGAAGAGTTATAACCAGAGAGCTGATGGAAGCGGATATTCGTTTGATGAAACAGTACAATATCAATGCGGTGCGTTGTTCCCATTATCCGGCAAATGAATATTTTTATGATTTGTGCGACGAGTATGGACTTTATGTTATTGATGAAGCAGATTTGGAATGCCATGGCTTTGAGTGGGTAGAGAATTATACCTGGATTACAGACGATGAAACCTGGAAAGCAGCTTATGTAGATCGTAGCGTGCGTATGGTGAAGCGAGATCGAAATCATCCATCCATTATTATGTGGTCTATGGGAAATGAGTCTGCATTTGGATGTAATTTCCGTAGTGCAGCAGAAGCCATTCGTAAGCTGGATGATACCAGACTGGTTCATTATGAAGGGGATTTTGAAGCAGAAGTAACAGACGTATATTCCACCATGTATACCCGATTAAAAGGCTTAAAAGAAATTGCCGAATATCAGGTGAAAGGTGACAAACCACATGTGATGTGTGAGTACGGGCATGCGATGGGCAATGGACCGGGTGGTTTAAAGGCATATCAGGATTTATATCGCAAATATAAACGTCTTCAAGGTGGATTTTTGTGGGAGTGGTACGACCATGGAATTTATACCGAAGAAGAGGGACAAAAATATTATAAATATGGCGGAAATTATGGAGATTTTCCGACAAACGGGAACTTCTGTATTGATGGAATTTTAATGCCGGACCGTACTCCATCTCCAGGAATGGAGGAATATAAGCAGATTATTGCGCCGGTTGAGATTATAGCAGTAGAAGGAAGCATGAAAAAAATTCAGCTTACGAATTATTATGATTTCCTGAATTTAGAAACGGTGGTACTTGATTGGAAACTTCAAGCAGAAAACCAGATTGTACAAGAAGGAGTCGTAGAAAATCTTTTTGTGGCTCCGCATGAGAAAAAGACAATTACGTTGCCGATTGCTGAGTTTGAAGTGCAGGCAAATACCGATTATTATCTGACTTTGACCGTATGCCAGAAAACGGATACAGGATATGCTTTGGCAGGTCATGAAATCAAAAAAGTTCAGATTCCGTTACAAATCAGAAAAGATGAGTTTGCAGTCAGAAAAGTTGCAGATAAACTTCAGGTATCTGAGTCGCAAGGCATGCTTACCGTAAAAAACAGCTGTATTACAGCAAAATTTAGTACGGTATTTGGAAAGCTGCTCTCTTTTGAAACAAATGGAAAAGAATATCTGAGTGAAGGTCCGAGAATGAACGTATATCGTGCTACCATCGACAATGATATGTATAAAAAAGAAGACTGGATGAATAAATATTTTATTCAAAAACCGGTAGAAGAGACGGAATCTATACACTGGCAGGAAGAAGCCGATAAAGTGACTGTGCAAATCAAAACATTCTTTAGCTGTTATAACCAGTCATGGGGATTTGAATGTGATTATACTTATGAAATCTATTCTTGCGGACAGATGAAAGTAGAACTTCAGGGCAAAGCCATTCAAAGAGGTAAGCTGGAACCGCCATTTTTACCGCGCATTGGAATTACAATGAAAGCAAATAAAGCCTTACAAGAAACCATGTGGTATGGAATGGGACCGGGAGAAAGTTATATTGACAGCAAGGCAGCTTCGGTTATGGGTATCTATGAAAGTACAGTAGATCAAATGATGACAGATTATGTATTTCCACAGGAAAACGGTCATCGTGAACAGGTCAAATGGTTTAGAATCGGAGATACAACAGATGGCTTGTTATGTAAGATGGAAAATAAATTGGGATTAAATCTTGCAAATTATACAGATGAAAGTTTGGAAAAAGCACAGCATCCGTTTGAAATTGAAAAAGCGGAGCATGTCATCATCCATTTGGATTATCTGCATTCCGGGCTTGGAAGTAATAGCTGTGGCGAAGAACAGTTAGAAGAAAATAAAGTGAAGCTTCAAGACTTTGCAATGGTCTTTACCGTTTCGGCAGTAAAATGCGGAACAGAGATTGAAGAAGCGAGAAAACAGTACATCGATTAAAAAGGAGAAAATTGTACATGAGTAAAACAATGTTTTCAGAAAATCTGCAAAGCAAGTTACATGGTGAAGAATGGCTTATCTGGCAAGAGCAGTATGAAGCAAAAGAAAATCTCAAATATGAGAGTCTGTTTGCACTTTCCAATGGCTACCTTGGAATTAGAGGCAGCCATGAGGAAGGCACAAAAATCACACTGCCATATCTTTATATCAATGGAGTATTTGATAAGTCAGAGACATTTATGAGAGAGCTTGCGACCCTTCCGAACTGGCTTGGAATCAAGCTTTATGTAGAAAAAGAGTTAATTGGAATTGAAGACTGTGAAATTTTAGAGTTTGCGAGAGTGCTCGATATGAAGGGAGCGTTCCTTGGAAAGAGAGTGCACTTAAGAGATTCAAAAGGAAGAGAAACTCTTATTGAAGGAATCCGTTTTGTCAGCAGAAATAATGTGCATCGCATGGGAATCAAACTGCATGTAACACCGCTTAACTATAGTGGAATCATTGAAGTGGAAAGTATCATTGATGGCAGTATCATTAATTTTTATGATGCACCGCGATTTAAAGTAAAACATACTTATATGACCGCAAATGAAAAATTGGCAACAGATGGATGTTATATCGAAGTGGCAACCAGAGAAAATCATTTGCATGTAGGCTGTGGCTGCCGAATCGAAGCGTATGTAGACGGTAAACCGGTGCTTGGAAATCGTATGACGAGTAGATTTGGCGAACAGTGTGTAGAATTTGGTGATATTCATGTCGAAGAAGGCAAAGAAGTAGAGATTGTAAAATATGTTTCTATGTATACCGAAAGAGAATGTCCGGCTTACGCACTGCATACAACCGTTGAAAAAGAAATCGAACAATTTATTGAAACCGGTTTTGAAGAAGAACTAAAATTGCATGAAGCTGTGTATGCGCAAATGTGGGAAAATGCGGATCTTAAGATTACAGGCGATGCGGAATTAAATCAGGCAATTCGGTTTAATATTTTCCATTTGATGAGTACCGGAAATGAACACGATGAGCATGTAAATGTCGGAGCAAAACTCTTAACCGGAGAAGAGTATGGTGGACACGCATTCTGGGATACCGAGCTGTTTATGCTTCCATTCTTTGCATGGGTGTTCCCGAAGACCGCACAAAACCTGGAGAATTACAGATATCATCTTTTAGATGCTGCACGCGCAAATGCGCACAAGAATGGTTATAAAGGAGCGCAGTATCCATGGGAGTCCGCAGATGACGGAACAGAACAGTGCCCGGATTGGACGATTGAACCGGATGGAACCTGCTATCGCTGTTATGTGGCAGTCTATGAGCATCATGTAACCGCCGCAGTGGCATATGGAATTTGCAATTATATAAAGATTACGCAGGATATGGAATTCCTTTATAGCAAAGGCGCAGAAATATTGACAGAGACCGCAAGATTCTGGGCAAGTCGTTGTGAATACAATCAAGCAAAGGATTGCTATGAAATTAATCAAGTAACAGGTCCGGATGAATGGCATGAGCCGGTGAATAACAATCTGTATACCAATTATCTTGCAAGATGGAATTTAAGATATGTGCTTTCACTTTTAACTGCAATGAAAGAAGAAAAGGCGGATGCTTATCGTGCGTTGGTTGAAAAAACAGGGCTTACAGAATGTGAGATGGAGACTTGGAGAGAAGTACAGGCGAAAATGTATCTCCCAAGAAAAGAAGGCACAAAGTTGCTAGAACAGTTTGAGGGATATTTTGAGTTGGATAATGTAACAATTGAAAAATACGATGAAAATGACTGGCCGGTGCGCCCGGAAGCACTTAAAACCAGGAAGGCAAGTGAGACTCAGATTACAAAGCAGGCAGACGTTGTAATGTTGCTGCATCTTCTGAGCGAGGAATTTGACGAAGAGACAATGAAAGAGAATTATACTTACTATGAAAAACGTGCGCTTCATGGTTCCTCTTTAAGCCCGAGTATTTTCTCGGTTATGGGGCTTAAAGTGGGTGATGACTCAAAAGCATATCGTTATCTGCGTCGTGCCGCTTTTATTGACTTGCTGAATATGCAGGGAAATACAAGAGAGGGAATTCATGCCGCAAACACCGGTGGTGTTTGGCAGACCGTTGTATTTGGATTTGCGGGAGTGTCCCAGCGAGAAGACGGTATGTTAAAAGTGCGTCCAAATATGCCAAAAGAATGGCAGAATTTAACCTTCCGTCTGCATTATAGAGGTGCATGGCTTGAAATCACAGTGGATGGAGCAAATCAGGCAGAGATAAAACGCCTTGCCGGAGAAGCGGTAGAAGTTGAAGTGAATGGAGTTGTAAAAGAAATATAAAAACAGAAATTTTAGAAGAAACAGGAGGATGAGTGATGAAAAAATGGCTGGCAATCGGAGGACTTATACTGGTTACGGTCATATGGGGCGGAGGATTTGTAGCAAGTGATATGGCACTGGAGAGTATGAAGCCTTTCCAGATTATGATGGTAAGATTCCTGGTCGCATCTGTATTGATGGGAATGCTTGGTCTGGGAAATCGAAAAAAAGCAGAGCAGGCAACCAAACGTGCGGGTGCAATAAAAGCAGGCATATTAATGGGAATTGCGCTTTTTATGGGCTTTTCATTGCAGACAATTGGTCTGCAATATACAACACCTTCCAAGAATGCGTTTCTTACAGCGCTTAATGTAGTGATTGTGCCATTTATCGCATTTCTTATTTTAAAAAAGAAGATTGGAATAAAAGGAATCGTTGGGGCAATTCTGTCAGTTGTCGGAGTAGCGCTGCTTTCCTTAAATGGCAATCTTACGCTGAGTTTGGGAGACGGACTTACGCTTCTTTGTGCTGTAGGATTTGCATTTCAGATTTTCTTTACCAGTGAATTTGTGAAAAAATATCCGGCTTCGGTATTAAATATGGTTCAGATGATTACCGCATTTGTATTATCCGCAGCGAGTCTTGTGATTTTTGAAGAAATGGAGTTCCAAGTTACCACAAAAGGATGGCTAAGTGTCTTATATTTGGGTATAATAAGTACGACTGTTTGCTATTTATTGCAAACAGCATGTCAAAAATATGTGGATGAGACAAAAGCAGCAATTGTGCTTTCAATGGAGTCCGTCTTTGGAACGATTTTCTCTATCATTATTCTTCATGAAGTAATCACACTGCGTATGGTAATCGGATGCATCATTATCTTGATTGCAGTCATTATTTCGAACTTATCGGAAGCAGAAGGAGAAATGAAAAATGAAGAAATACAATGCGATAATCTTTGATTTAGACGGAGTAATCTGTCATACGGATCAGTATCATTATGAAGCGTGGAAAGCGGTTGCAGACGAACTGGGAATCTATTTTGATGAAGCAATCAATAATCGACTCAGAGGCGTAAGTCGTATGGAAAGTTTCGAGATTATCCTGGAGCGTTATGAGAAAGAGATGAGCGAGGCTGACAAAGAACATTGGATTACAAAGAAAAACGAAATCTATAAAGCACTTCTGAAAAATATGAGTCCGGCGGATTTATCGCTTGAAGTAAAAGAGACTCTGGATGGCTTACGTGAAAGTGGTCATAAGCTTGCAATTGGATCATCAAGTAAGAACGCAAGATTCATTCTTGGACAATTGGGTCTTGGAGAATATTTTGATGCAATTTCGGACGGAAACAACATTTCGAAATCAAAACCGGATCCGGAAGTGTTTGTAAAAGCAGCAGAATATATAGAAGAAGCACAAAAGCATTGTCTGGTCGTAGAAGATGCAGAGGCCGGGCTTAAGGCAGCAATTGCAGGAGGAATGGATTGCGCAGCAATCGGAGATGCAGTCGGATGTGGACTTGGAACGTATAATCTGGCTACATTTTCAGATTTATTAAAAGTTGTAGAAAACTAGAAAGAAGATGAACCAAATGAACGAAACATTTTTAACGAACCTTCTTAGCAGTATTTCCGTATCCGGCTATGAAGAACCGGTACAAGAAGTTGTAGAAGCAGAAATGAAAAACTACGCAGATGAAATCCGTCGTGATGAAATGCAGAACTTAACATGTGTTTTAAATCCGGACAGCGATGTAAGAATCATGCTTTCGGCACATGCAGATGAAATCGGGCTTATGATTTCCAATATCAGGGAAGACGGAAGATTGCAGGTGATTGACCGAGGCGGAATCGTGCCGGCGACCTATCCGGGACACCAGGTGAGAATTAAGACCAAAAACGGAGAAGTTTATGGGGTAGTTGAAGCATATCGCAGTCTCTTTAAAGATGAAAATCTCGGAACGAAACAGTTTTTGATCGATATTGGAGCAAAAGATAAAGCAGACGCTTTAAATTATGTAAGTCTAGGGGATCCAATCGTACTGGATACACCGATTCGTAAACTGGCAAACGGAAAATTTACTGCTCGTGCGTTAGATGACAGACTGGGTGTTTACATTATCATGGAAGCACTGAAACGAGCAAAAGAGTTGGGATGTAAAGTTGGAATTTACGCAGCTTCCACAACAGGAGAAGAGACAACCAAGACCGGAGCATATTGGACCAGTGCCAGAATTCAGCCGACCATGGCAATTGTAGTAGATGTTACATATACAAGTGATTGCAGTGGAATGGATCCGGCAGAGATGGGAACGGTATGCCTTGGAGAAGGCCCGGTGCTTTGTAACAGTCCGATCGTGGTAAAAGCACTCAATGAAAAGATGGAAGAGTGTGCAAAGAAAGCAGGCATTTCTGTGCAAAGAGAAGCGGCAAGCAGACTTTCCTACACCGATGGAGATCAAATTCATTTTTCTAATCAGGGTGTTCCGATGGTGTTAGTGTCGATTCCGCTGCGCTATATGCATATGCCGGCGGAAGTGGCAGATGAAAAAGATGTGGAAGGGTGCATTGAGTTGATTGCACAGTTTCTTGCGGGATATCAGGGGTAAGGTAGAAAAATGGAAATCAGTGAAGCAATCCAAAAATGTACGATACTTAACAATGCGAGTGAAACAATAAAAGAATCAGTGCAAAAGAACGGACAAATAGTGCTTCAGGAAAAAGGTGTTCCTATTTTTCGGGAGCGAGAACGAGTAGATACATTATACTTCATTGTGGAAGGCTATGTGGTGCTGTACCGTCATAATCACCGTGGAGACCGGAAAAATATCTTTATTTATACAGATGGTGCACTTTTAAATGAAGTAATTGTAGAAAAACCAATCGCGTCAATCAGTGCAGAGCCACTTTGCGATACCCTTATGTTAAAGATTCCAAGAAAATATTTTATGGACTATATGGAAGATGCAGCATTTTCAAGAGAAGTGGTCTATTCAAGCACAAAGAAAATTCGTAAAATGTATCATCAGCTGGCGAACACTTCAAATTCATTTAGGCTTGAAAAGCAGATTATAGCAAAGGTCTGGAAATTGGCTCGAGACTATGGGATAGAGACTCCATCGGGAATACAGATTCCATTTAAAGTAACGATTACATTTCTGGCAGACATGCTAGGGGCAAAAAGAGAATCTGTCTCAAGAGTGATGGGACATTTGAAAAAATCAAACTTAATTGAATATCAAGAAAAGCTGATTCTCGTTCCGGATATTGATAAGTTGTTGAAAAAAATTCATGAAAAAGAATAATAAAACGTGATGATTATCACGGAAAGAAAAAATCTTTGTTGATAAAATGATATTAACAAAGATTTTTTTTGTATAAAAAAATAGAAATAGTAAGAAGAAAGGAACGATTATGGGATATCAGTTAGCTAGAGAAGCATTTTCAGAAATATTTGAGTCCATAAAAAAGAAATATGATATCTGGGCTCCGGTACGAAAAGAAGGAGAGGGAACCTTCTCAGAAATCGATGTGATTCGATATGATAAGATAAAAGATTTGGATGAAATTGAATGGGAAAAGCGTTCAGATTATTCTTTTAAGGAATCGTTGCTTAAAATCAGAGAGACGATTTTTTATTTTACAGAAGATGAGACAATCGTACCGAAAGAGCAGGAAAAAGATTTGCTCATTTTTCTTCGTTCCTGTGAAATGCATGCATTAAAACGATTGGATGAAATGTATTTAAAGAGTGGAAAAGAAGATTTCTATTATGCGAGAATGCGTAAAAAAGCAAAATTTATCTTGATGGGATGTAAGGAAAGTTGTGAAACAGGGTTTTGTGTCAGCATGGGAACCAACAAAAGCGAGAACTATGATGCCTATTTAAAATTGAAAAACAACCGTGTCTGTCTTGATGTTTCAGATGAAGAGTTAAAGAAATATTTTAAAGGTATGCCGGAAGCAGAGGTGTTACCGGAATTTGTACAAGCAAATTTAGAAAAGGTAGAACTTCCAAAACATTTATCAAAAGAAAGTGCCAAGCTTCCAATCTGGGAAGAGTATGGAGCACGTTGCATCGGATGCGGACGTTGTAATTTTGTCTGTCCGACATGTACTTGTTTTACAATGCAGGATATTTTTTATAAAGATAATGAAAAGGCAGGAGAACGCCGAAGAGTGTGGGCATCCTGTCAGGTAGATAAATACGATACGATTGCGGGCGGGCATGAGTTCCGTACAAAAAAAGCAGATAAGGTACGTTTTAAAGTTTTACATAAAATTTATCATTATGAGAAGCGGTTTGGATATCCGATGTGCGTAGGCTGTGGCCGATGTGACAATGTCTGCCCAGAGTATATTTCCTATTCAAATCTGATTAACCGGTTGAGCAAGGAGGAAAAAAGAAATGAAGAATGAATACATTCCTAAGCTTTCCAAAATAAAAGAAGTGATAAAACATACGGATTTGGAATATACTTTTCGAATGGAGTATGATGGAGAAGTAAAACCGGGACAGTTTTTTGAACTTTCCATTCCGAAGTATGGAGAAGCTCCGATTTCTGTTAGTGGAATTGGAGATGGTCTGGTCGATTTTACCATCCGAAGAGTAGGAACTGTGACAAACGAGGTATTTGAAAATTATGTGGGAGATAAATTGTTTATCAGAGGACCTTATGGCAATGGGTTTGAACTGGAAAATTATAAGGGGAAGGAACTCGTAATTATTGGAGGCGGAACCGGAGTTTCTCCAATGCGTGGGGTGATTCAGTATTTTTCAGCTCATCCAGAGGAGGCAGTCAGTACAACACTAATTGCTGGATTTAAAAGTCCGGAAGATGTGCTGTTTAAGAAAGATTTTGAAGAATGGAAAAAAACACTTTATGTAATTCAGACCGTAGATACAGCACCGGAAGGATACGAAGGTTCGGTTGGAATGGTAACAAAATATATTCCGGATTTGAGATTTAAAAATCCTGAAAATGCGGTATTTATCTGCGTAGGACCGCCGGTCATGATTAAATTTACGATTATGGAGATTAAGAAACTTGGAATTAAAGATGAGCAGATCTGGACTTCTTATGAGAGAAAAATGTGTTGTGGAATCGGAAAATGCGGTCATTGTAGAATGAACGAAAAATATGTCTGTCTGGATGGACCGGTATTTAATTATACAGAAGCCAGGGAGTTGATAGATTAGGAGAAGCGAAATGAGTTTGGATATCAATACAAAAAAAGCGAAAAAGAATGCCTGGAGAATTACAAAAGAACGAGGAATCGGGGCATCCAGAATCCGTGTGCCAGGCGGATATTTAAATGCCGATGTGCTTGGAATGTTGCAGGAGATTGCAAAGGAATATGGAAATGGATATGTACATTTAACAACAAGACAGGGATTTGAGATAGAAGGAATCCATCTTGAAGATATGGAAGTAGTAAATCAGAAACTTCAGCCGATTATTGAGCTGGTAGAAACAAATCAAGCTGAAACGAATCGTGAAAAAGGATACGAAGCATCTGGGACCAGAAATATTCAGGCATGTATTGGGAATAATGTCTGTCCATTTGCTAATTATAATACAGCAGAACTAGCAAGAAAAATTGATAAAGAAATCTTTCCAAACGACCTGCATTTTAAAATTGCATGTACAGGCTGTTCCAATGATTGTGCAAAAGCAAGAATGCATGATTTTGGAATTATCGGAATGACAATGCCACAGTACGATGCAGCCCGCTGTGTCAGCTGCCAGGCGTGCATAAAAGGCTGTAACAGTTTGTCAGTGGGCGCACTTCGTATGGAAAATTATCGAATTGAAAGAGATACTCAAAAATGTATCGGCTGTGGGGTCTGTGTCACAAAATGTCCGACCAGAGCATGGACAAGAAGTAAGAAAAAATATTACAAATTATCCATTATGGGAAGAACCGGAAAGAAAAATCCAAGACTTGGACAGGATTTTCTTGTGTGGGCAGATGAAGAAAACATTATTAGGATTATTAAGAATACGTATAAATTTGTTGAAGAGTATATCTCTCCGGATGCACCTGCGAGAAAAGAGCATATTGGATATATTATTGATAGAGTTGGATTTGAAAAATTTAAGGAGTATGCTTTAAAAGGGGTAGAATTTCTGCCGGAGACGATAGTAAAAGAATGTGTTTACTGGGATGGGATTCATTATTGTTAAGGAAAGAAAGTTAGCTTAAGCAAAATAAAAGGAAGGAATTAAAAAGTCGGTCAGTCTCAAGGTGAATTTGGCGATTTCTAAGAAATGTTGTAAAATCAAGGAAAATGAGTGATTTCTAAAAAGAGATTGACTGACTTTTTGTGAAAAAACTTGCAAAAAATGGGTGATTAGAGGATAATGAGAATTAGAAATGGCGGAAATACTGTTGTTGTATATTACCTATGAGGGATTGAAACTCATTTTTTGTTATTCCATCAGTTCTTTTTATTCGAGTTCGCCAAAAGTACCTCAGAACTTAAGAATACCTAAACTAAAGATACATTTGCATTAATAAAATAATAGAAATGCATCTGTAAAAAAAGGAACGAAATAGAAATACAACATCTAATCAAAACACATCTGCAACCTTTATTATTCAGAAAGCAGAGACGAGGTAAAAAAACAACATATGACAGAACTACAAAGAAGTTTATTTGAACTACAAGATTTAAAATATCGTGATTTTCAAAGCAAGTTGTTACCGAAGACAGAAAAAGAAAAAATCATTGGAGTTCGTACACCGATTCTTCGTAAATTTGCGAAAGAGTTTGCCCAAACAAAAGAAGCACAAAACTTTTTACAAGAACTTCCTCATCAGTATTACGAGGAAAATAATTTACATTTGATGCTTGTGACACAGATTTGCGACTACAAAAAATGTTTAAAAGAAGTGACACAATTTTTACCCTATATTGATAATTGGGCAACCTGTGATTTACCCTTACCAAAATGTTTTGAAAAACACAAAGCGGAATTGATTGTGGATGTAAAAAATTGGATTGCTTCAAATGATACGTATACCATTCGGTATGGAATTGGAGTGCTATTACGGCTGTATTTAGATGAAGATTTTAAAGATGAATATCCGAAACTTGTCTCAGCTGTGATTTCGGACGAATATTATGTCAATATGATGATTGCTTGGTATTTTGCGACTGCGCTTGCAAAGCAATGGGAGGCTGTGATTGGATATCTAAAAGACCGGAAGTTGCCGGAATGGGTGCATAGGAAGACAATTCAAAAAGCGATGGAAAGCAATCGAATTACGGAAGAACAGAAAGCGGAATTGAGAGGATTGAGATGAAATGTAAGTTCTACTCTTACCTCTTAACGCTATAACAGACATGTAAAAGCATCTACAAAACCAAACCTCTAATATTCACCCATCAGAAACCGGCCCCGGCCGGTTTCTTTTTTTTACAAGAATTTACCTTGTACAAATCTTACAAAAAGCGTAAAATGATTTTAAATAAATAATAAAAAAAGGTGATGACAGCATGAGTAAAAAAACAAAAACAGGATTAATTTTAGAAGGTGGCGGTATGCGTGGTGTATTCACTGCGGGAATTCTTGATTTCTTTATTGAAAAAGGTCTGGAATTTGATACTTGCTTTGGTGTTTCAGCGGGAGCATGTATGGCATGCAGTTATCTTTCTAAACAAAAAGGCAGAGGGTACCATACATTTACTGATTATATGGATGACCCGGAATATTGTGGAATAAAAAGCCTGATAAAGACCGGAGATTATTTTGGCACGGATATGATATACCGTAAAATTCCAGAAAAATTGAATCCTTATGATTACGATACATATAACAGACAAAAAACCAAATTTTATGCGGTTGTTACCAATTGTGAAAGTGGGAATGCGGAGTACAAAGAAATCAAAGATATGAAAAAAGACACTTGTTATGTTCGTGCGTCAAGTTCGCTTCCTCTTATGTCAAGAACGGTCTGGATTCATAAAAAGCCGTATCTGGATGGTGGAATTACAGATTCCATTCCGATTATGGAAGCTCAGAGAATGGGAAATGAGAAAAATGTAGTGGTACTGACTCGTGACAGAACTTACAGGAAAGAAAAAAATAAGTTGATTCCTGCAATGAAAGTCCGTTATGGAAAGAAGTTTCCCAAACTGATAAAAGCTTTGGAAAACCGCCACATTGGGTATAATCAGACACTGGATTATTTATACCGTCAGGAAAAAGAGGGAAAAATATTTATTTTACAGCCACAAAAACCGGTTGAAATCGGACGACTTGAAAGAGATACGGATAAGCTGCACAAACTATATGAAGATGGATATGAAACTGCACAGAATTATTATGAAGCACTAAAAGAATATCTTGATAACTAAAAGACAAAAAAGACGAATTTTCAAGAAAATTTACCTGAATTTAACAGAGATTAGAAGAAAACAACAACTTACAACGATATAATTAAACAGCAAACTAATGTAAGGCGGTGGAAAAATGGCAGTAACAATATTTGCGGCAATTGATGTCGGTTCTTACGAAGTCAGTATGGATATCTATCAGATTTCTCCAAAAATTGGAATTGAAAAGATAGATGAAGTGCGTAGCAGAATCGAGCTGGGACATGACACTTATACCAATGGAAAAATTAGTTATGAGTCTGCACAGCGATTAGGCGAAGTACTCGGAGATTTTTCCAGAATTATGAAAGAGTATAAAGTGACTTCTTACCGTGCATGTGCGACAAGTACCCTTCAGGAAGCAAGAAATGTCTGGATCGTACTGGAGCAGGTTTATCAAAGAACCGGAATCCGAGTTGAAATTTTAAGTAACTCTGAGCAGAGATTTTTTGGATATAAATCGATTGCAGCTAAGGAAGCAGATTTTTCAAAAATCATTCAGAAAGGGACTGCAATCATAGAAATCGGCGGTGGAAATGTACAGATTTCATTATTTGATAAAGATACGCTTGTGACAACTCAGAATTTTAAGATGGGAAGTCTTCGTATCCGTGAGCGTCTGCTCTCTGTCGAAAAAGAAACTATTTATTATGAAAAATTAGTAGAAGAGTTAATTCATAATGACATTTTAAGTTTTAAGAAACTTCATTTAAAAGAGCGAAAAGTAGATAATATTATTTTATTGGGAGATTTCTTTATAGAAAAATTGCTGGTGAGCGATTATGGAATGGGAGAGAGTCGTACCGTTAGTAAAGCAGTTTTTATGGAGATGTATGAGCGAATCGTGCATAAATCCGCAGAGCAGTTATCGGTAGAACTTGGAATTACACTGGAATATGCAAGTATCCTGGTTCCGGCTTTGATCATTTATCGTGTTTTTGCAGATGAGATGGGGGCACAGAATCTGTGGGTTCCGGGAACACAGCTAAATGACGGAATTGCTTATGATTATGCACAGGGCAGACGTTTGATTCGTAGTACCCATAATTTTGAAAACGATATTTTAGCTTGTGCACAAAATATTGCAAAGCGTTATATGAGCAGTAAGAGCCATGTGCGTGCTGTGTTAAAGGTTGCAGAGACAATTTTTGACAGTATGAGAAGAGTGCATGGGATGGGACCAAGAGAGCGCCTGCTTTTACAGATTGCAGTCATTTTGCATGATTGTGGAAAATATATCAGTATGAGTGAGGTCGCAAAATGTTCGTATGAGATTATTATGTCGACCGAAATTATCGGGCTTTCGCACGCTGAGCGAGAGATGATTGCAAATATAGTGCGTTTTAACAATGAGCCATTTAAATATTATGGCGAAGCGGATTCAAAGAGTACCATTGACCGAGACACGTATATGGTAATTGGAAAGCTGACTGCGATTTTAAGAGTGGCAAATGCATTGGATCGAAGCCATAAACAAAAAGCAGAGAATGTAAAAGTACAGCTTCAGGATAAAGAGCTGGTACTTGTGATTGATACACAGGAAAACTTATTGTTGGAGGAGGGGCTGCTGACACAGAAAGCAGATTTCTTTAAAGAAATGTTCAATATTCGTCCTGTATTACGTCGGAAAAAGAGAAAGTAGGTGGAAAAAATGCAATGGAACGAAAAAGAATATACAAAGCCGGAATATTATACTAACCGTGAATTGAGCTGGGTAAAATTTAATGAGCGTGTTTTGAGTGAGGCGAGAGATAAGAGTCTGCCGTTGTTTGAACGATTAAAATTTTTGAGTATTACGGCATCGAACCTAGATGAATTTTTTATGATTCGTGTTGCTTCTTTAAAAGATATGGTGCATGCAAAATATACCAAAACGGATATTGCGGGAATGACTGCAAAAGAGCAATTAAAAGCACTTTCAAAAGTAACAAAGGAACTGGTAGATACACAGTACAATACCTACAATCGTTCTCTTTTGCCGGCACTGAAAAAGATTGGTTTAAAAGTAGTAGAGCATCATGAAAACTTAACCAAAGAGCAGCAGGAGTTTGTCGATACCTTTTTTGAAGATGAAGTGTATCCGGTACTGACTCCAATGGCGATGGATTCTGCGAGACCATTTCCATTGATTCGAAATAAAACGTTAAATATCGGTGCATTAATTTCCAAAAAAGATAAAAAAGGGAAAGAAGAGTTGGAGTTTGCAACGGTTCAGGTGCCATCGGTACTTCCAAGAATTGTACAGCTTCCGGATGATAAAGATGGAAATACGGTTGTGATTTTACTGGAAGAAGTAATTGAGCGAAATATCAATAAACTGTTTTTAAGTAATGCTGTGGTTTGTACCTGCCCTTACCGGATTATGCGAAATGCAGACCTTACAATTGATGAAGATGAGGCAGCAGACTTATTAAAGGAAATCCAGAAACAGTTAAAGAAGAGACAGTGGGGTGAGGTCATTCGTCTGGAAGTGGAAGAGCGGATGGATGAGAGACTGTTAAAGATTTTGGAAGAGGAATTTCAGATTAAAGATGAGGATATCTTCAAGATTAATGGTCCGCTGGATTTGACATTCTTGATGAAAATGTATGGGCTTCCGGGTTTTGATGAATTTAAAACAAAACCATACATTCCGGCACAGGTACCGGCAATGATGAATGATGAGGATATCTTTACCCAGATTCGACAGGGAGATATTTTACTGCATCATCCTTATATGACCTTCTATCCGGTTGTAGATTTTGTACAGCAGGCGGCAAAAGACCCGAATGTACTGGCGATTAAACAGACCCTGTACCGTGTCAGCGGAAATTCACCGATTATCAAAGCGCTTGCGCAGGCGGCAGAAAATGGAAAACAGGTTACGGTACTGGTGGAATTAAAGGCAAGATTCGATGAAGAAAATAATATTGTCTGGGCAAAAATGCTTGAAAAAGCAGGCTGTCATGTTATTTATGGAGTCATTGGATTAAAGACCCACAGTAAGATTACACTGGTAGTAAGAAGAGAAGAAAATGGAATTCGCAGATATGTGCATCTGGGAACCGGAAACTATAATGATTCGACTGCAAAATTATATACAGATTGTGGTATCTTGACTTGTTCAGCAAGAATCGGAGAGGATGCAACGGCAGTCTTTAATATGCTTTCCGGATATTCAGAACCAAGAACCTGGAATAAATTAGTGGTAGCACCGCTCTGGATGCGAGACAGATTTCTTCATTTAATTGAAATCGAAAGAAAAAATGCATTAGAAGGACGAAAAGCCAGAATTGTGGCGAAAATGAATTCTCTTTGCGATAGAGGAATTATTGCAGCGTTATATGCGGCAAGTGCCGCAGGTGTAAAGATTGACTTGATTGTACGAGGAATCTGCTGTCTGAAAGTGGGAATTCCGGGAATCAGCGAAAACATTACCGTACGTTCTATTGTCGGAAACTTCCTGGAACACAGCCGGATTTTTTATTTCTACAGCGATGGAAATGAAGAAATCTTTATGGGAAGTGCAGACTGGATGCCAAGAAACTTAGACAAACGTGTCGAAATTGTATTTCCGGTAGAAGATGAACAGTTAAAAGAAGAAGTGAAACATATCTTACAGATTCAATTGGAAGATAATGTAAAAGCACATATTCTTCAGCCGGATGGCACGTATGAGAAAGTAGATAAACGAGGCAAAATGCTGCTAAATTCACAGGACTTTTTCTGTGAAGAAGCAACCAGAAGAGCAAAAATCAAACTGCCGGAAACTGCGGCAGATAAACGGATTTTCGTTCCGGCAGAAGCACCGGAAGAATAAAAATAGAGTAAGCAGAGTAAGAAGTAGTGTGCAGAAATTATTTTTTTCTGGATTTTGGTATGATAAAAAGGTAAAACATTAGTGATATTAATTAGCATCAGCTAATGTTTTACCTTTTTTATTATACAAAAAAATTCTGGAATTTAACATGTAGCATCAAATTTCAGAATTTTTGAATAATCAATTCTTGCAAACAACAACCATTAATATATTGTATCTTATCTATATTGATTCATGATTTCAAACAATGATTTATCAATTCGTTCTGCTTCATTATATTCATTTGTAGGTGAATAATTTGTATGAATGCCAAGGCTTTGATAATTTCCATTAGTTACTTTGTATATTGGTGAGCCACTTTGTCCGCCTGTACTATCTATATAATATCCTAATTTAAAAGTACCACTGGTTGCAATTTTTCCACTCATTGTCCATAAACAAGCAGATTTTTCCGCTGGATATCCTATTAATACAACCCATGTTCCTACTAAACTGTCAGTTGTCCATGAAGCACCAAAGTATCCTGTTTGAGAGCCTATGTTTGAAGTGAATTCTAAAAGCCCCCAATCATAGTTGGAATTTTCTGACTTTACATACTTAGTATCAGTATGTAACACAGATGCATAATAGACTCCATATGGAGATTCACTTCCATTGCTTCCAGGGTATATTCTAACCCATTCAGCCCATCCGCCTAATGATGAGTCATATACACAATGCCCTGCTGTTACTGCAACACGATTGCCATACATCCAAGCAGTTCCAACGTAAATGCTATCTGAATTAGGAAATTTCATTTCTGCATAGCAAATTGCTGAGTTAGGAAAAGTAGTAGTATCTGTTATTTTATATCTGTTATCTTTTCCAATGATTTCTCTTGTTAAAGGCTTATCTTCTTTTATTCCACTACTGGGATTATTTAAAGTTGTAGGTATCTCATTTAAAAGAATTTCTCCGGTTTCCATATTTTTGCTTATATCCTGACAATTTTTTTGTTCGATTTCGGTTTCTACCACATTGCTATTTGCAAATACACTTATAGATGTCATAATACTAAGTATCACTCCAAGAAAAAGTAATCGAATTTGTTTCATACAACCTCCTCTCTTGTTTGCAAGAATTTTTAATTATTTTTTGATTTTGGTTGTTTTTTTTATTTGTGCGGGATAAGTCTCTAAGATTTTACCATTGAAATAAACCGTAATTTTATCATTGATTTCTAGTTGTGAAATATCATAATTTTTCGGACAATTACAAAGTATTTTATCGGAGGTATCTGTTTCTAACAGAAATGCTTTCTCATATTTTTCTATAACTTTACCTTCTATACTGAAATCTGTTGGTTTACACAAGTTTCCTACTACTATAAATATTCCAAATATAAAAATGATGATGACTGCAAGTTTTTTTTTCATAATGACCTCATTTATAATCTTTTTAATATTTCAGCTACTAATATTTGTATTTGTGCTTATATTTAATAATAAGATGTGAGTGACAAATTTAATTTTGTCACTAGTATTTTTATAATAAAAAATTTACGTAGTTATACTAGACTAACATTGGTTGCATACAACAAAACCTCTGATTAAAATATACCATATTTTGTTATTTAAGGTCAAGCTTTTTAAATATATTACTATATAATGATTTAAGCGTCAAAAGCTCGTACCTATTCAGTTAGATTTGTACCTTGAAAATTTAACACATGATACCATACCCATATCATCCATTATCTGTTAAAATATAACCAGAACTTATCTGGGAGGTCTTACGATGTCTTTTGTTACAAATGATACCACTATTTATCTACCACAGCCGCAGTGAGGATACCTTAAGTAGGATTGAAAAGTCCTGGAAGAGGCAAAAGCAATAAAAGACCTCTGCAATGGTATTTTTGATGATGTCAGTGAATACCAGCTGCTGATTCGTGTATTAAGGGAACAGGCAGAAACTTGTGATAAGCTAATGAAAAAGTGAAGTAGGTGGTATGGTTCATATTGATTTTGGAACTGACTGCTACTTGACACCCAGCCAAATTCAATCAAAAAAACTGCTGTCAAGTTATCGTTCAACTTAACAGCAGTTTTTTAGTTTAAAATACTAAGCTTTCCCAAGTGGTGCAATCTTCTCTTTATAAATTTTCCGGAAGAAAAATGTACTTAAAAGAACAGATGCAATTTCTGCAATCGGAATTGCCCACCAGACAGCGGAGAGACCACCAAGTTTTGCAAGCAGTGCGGCAACTGGAAGAATAATTAAAAGCTGTCGTGTGGCAGAGATAATTAAACTGTATATGCCGTTTCCAAGTGCCTGAAAGACAGAACCGACAACGATACAAAATCCTGCAAAGGTGAAACTTAAGCAGATAATTCTGAGCGCCGGAACACCAATTTCAAGCATAGAGCCTGAAGCATTAAATAATCCTAAAAGCTGAGCCGGGAATATCATAAATAATGCAAGCCCCAAAAGCATAATGCAGATTGCACTGACAATACTTAAGCGAATTGTGTGAGTAATTCGTTTTTTGTTTTTTGCTCCGTAGTTATAAGCAACGATTGGAACCATACCGTTATTGAGACCGAAAATTGGCATAAAAATAAAGCTGTTGAGTTTAAAGTAAACACCAAAGACTGCAGTGGCAGTGGAAGTAAACTGAATTAAGATTTTGTTCATTCCAAATGTCATAACCGAACCGATTGCCTGCATGACAATGGATGGAACACCAACCGAATAAATCGTACCGATAATTTTTTTGTTTGGGCGGAAGCCTTTCATATTCAGGTTGATGTCTGTATTTACTTTGATGTTAAAGGCAAAGGCTAAAAGTGCTCCGCAAATCTGTCCACAGACAGTTGCAATGGCAGCACCGGAAACGCCAAGGCGTGGCATACCAAATAATCCGAAAATTAAAATCGGGTCTAAGATAATGTTAATAATTGCGCCTGTACCCTGAGAAATCATAGTGTAAAAAGTACGGCCGGTAGACTGTAAGAGTCGTTCCATCATAACCTGCATATAAACGGCAATACACATCGTAGAGATGATGGTCATATAGGAAATACCGTACTGGCGGATTTGAGCATCATCGGTCTGGATGTGAAAGAAAAAGGTCGCCGCAAGATTTCCAATCAGTGCAAAAATAATACTGCTGATGAGTGCCAGAAAGATTCCATTTTTGGCTGATTCATTGGCAGTATGAAAATCTTTTTCGCCAAGGCTTCGTGATAATACCGCATTGACACCGACTCCGGTGCCGACTGCGATTGCAATCATCAGATTTTGAACCGGAAAAACCAGAGAAACAGCGGTCAGGGCATTTTCATTAATGCGGGCAACAAAAATACTGTCAACTACATTATAAAGTGCCTGAACAAGCATAGAGAGCATCATAGGCAGAGACATCTGAAGCAGAAGCTTCGGAATCGGAAGTACGCCCATTTTGTTTTCATTTGTGTCCAACTGTGACATAATAAAAAATCCTTTCTTTTTTCAAAAATCTTCTCAATAAAACAGAGATTCAAATACAGTGTATCGAAATCTAAAATGTCTGTCAATAGAGCATAAAAAAAGCACGAAGACTAATTCTTCATGCTTCCAACTCAGCAGTTCGTAGGGGAATCGAACCCCTGTTTTCGCCGTGAGAGGGCGACGTCTTAACCGCTTGACCAACGAACCGTACTCACTTATAATACACATAAAATAATAAAAAAGCAAGCATTTTTTTGAGAAATATTGTATTTTAATCCATACAATTTTTGAAATTGAAAAACAAGACGAAATAGGATATGATAGAAAAATAGCGCGTAAAAATCTGAACATAGAATCAGCGGCATTTTTAAGAGAAAGGAAATGAGAAAAATGAGCTGGGAATTTACATTGCTCGATGCATTACAATGCATACATACACCTGTTTTAGATAAACTTATGGTAGGTGTGACATTTTTGGGAGATGCAGGATGGTTCTGGATTGCTTTGGGAGTTTTATTACTCTTTACAAAAAAATACAGAAAGACAGGAATCCTGATTTTGACGGCATTATGTTTTTCTGCACTTTTTGCAAATCTGATGTTAAAGCCATTGGTTGCAAGAGAGCGTCCATGCTGGATAAATGAATCGGTGCACCTTTTAGTTGCAATGCCAAAAGATTATTCGTTCCCGTCTGGTCATACACAGGCATCGTTTGCTTCTGCAACGGCAATCTTTCATGTGAATAAAAAAGCAGGAGTCTGTGCATTTATTCTGGCAGTTTTGATTGCATTTTCAAGACTGTATTTATATGTACATTTTCCGACAGATGTGTTAGCAGGGATTGGAATTGGAGTAATCTGTGGACTGCTTGCAGGCGTGGTATATCAAGAGGTGTTGAAGAGAAAAATTAAAATAAAGACAGAAAAAGAAAGGAAATGAAATAGAAATGGCAAAAAAGAATACTTACGATGCCAGTAGTATTACAGTTCTTGAAGGATTAGAAGCGGTGCGTAAGCGTCCGGGTATGTATATTGGAAGTGTTTCAAGAAAAGGGTTAAATCATCTGATTTACGAAATTGTAGATAATGCGGTGGATGAACATCTTGCCGGATATTGTAGTAATATTTTTGTAACGCTTGAAAAAGATGGTTCTGCTACAATTAGAGATAATGGTCGAGGCATACCTGTTGGAATGCATGAAAAAGGAATTTCAGCAGAACGACTGGTATTTACGACACTTCATGCAGGAGGTAAATTTGATAATTCCGCTTATAAGACAAGTGGAGGTCTGCACGGAGTTGGTTCTTCTGTTGTTAACGCCTTATCCACGTATTTGGATATCAAAGTCAGCAGAGAAGGCTATGTGCATCATGACCATTATGAGAGAGGTATCCCGACAATTGAGTTGGAAGATGGGCTGCTTCCAACTCTTGGAAAAACAAGGGAAACCGGAACAGAGGTAAATTTTTTACCGGATCCTGAAATCTTTGAAAAAACCAAATTTTCAGCGACGGAAGTAAAGAGCCGTCTGCATGAGACTGCATACTTAAACCCGAATCTTACGATTCATTTTAGTGATAAAAGAGGTGAAGAAGTCGAAGAAATTACTTATCATGAACCGGATGGAATCGTTGGATTTATTAAAGATATGAATAAGAAATGTGAAGTCATTCATGAGCCGGTTTATTTTAAAGGTGAATCGGATGGAATTACGGTAGAAGTAGCATTTCAGTATATCAATGAATTTCGTGAAAATGTCTTAGGCTTTTGTAACAATATTTACAATGCAGAAGGCGGAACACATTTGACCGGATTTAAGACAACCTTTACTTCTGTAATGAATAGTTATGCAAGAGAACTTGGAATTTTAAAGGAAAAAGATGCAAACTTTACCGGCGCGGATATTCGAAATGGGATGACTGCAGTCATTTCTATTAAGCATCCGGCTCCAAGATTTGAAGGACAGACGAAGACAAAACTGGATAATCAGGACGCTTCAAAGGCAACCGGAAAAGTAACCGGAGAAGAACTGGTTTTATATATGGATCGTAATCTTGAAACCTTGAAAAACATTCTTGCCTGTGCGGAAAAATCTGCAAAAATCAGAAAAACAGAAGAAAAAGCAAAGACGAATCTGTTGACAAAACAGAAATATTCTTTTGATTCCAATGGAAAACTTGCAAACTGTGAAAAGAGAGATCCATCTATCTGTGAGATTTTCATCGTAGAGGGTGATTCTGCAGGTGGAAGTGCAAAAACTGCAAGGGACAGAAGTTTTCAGGCGATTCTTCCGATTCGCGGAAAGATTTTAAATGTAGAAAAAGCAAGCATTGATAAGGTGCTGGCAAATGCAGAAATCAAGACTATGATTAACGCATTTGGCTGTGGATTTTCCGAAGGATATGGAAATGATTTTGATATCAAGAAGTTAAGATATGACAAGATTATTATTATGGCGGATGCCGATGTGGACGGAGCGCATATTTCTACGCTGCTTCTGACCTTATTTTACCGCTTTATGCCGGAATTAATTTACGAGGGACATGTCTATATTGCCATGCCACCTTTATACAAGGCGATGCCGGCAAGAGGAAAAGAAGAGTATTTATACGATGATAAGGCATTGGAGCGTTATCGAAAGACACATAAAGGTGCTTTTACCTTACAGCGATATAAAGGTCTTGGAGAGATGGATGCACAGCAACTGTGGGAGACAACCTTGAATCCGGAAACCAGATTGTTAAAATTAGTAGAAATTGAAGATGCAAGAATGGCATCTGATATTACAGAAATCCTGATGGGAACAGAAGTGCCGCCGAGAAAGGCATTTATCTATGAACATGCACAAGATGCAGAACTCGATGTATAGGGGGAAAGAAAATGGCAAACGCAGATAATATTATCAGAACTGAATATTCGGAAATTATGCAGAAATCATATATTGATTATGCGATGAGTGTCATTGTATCAAGAGCGCTTCCGGATGTCAGAGATGGATTAAAACCCGTACAAAGAAGAACACTTTATGATATGTATGAATTAGGAATCCGTTATGACAGACCGTATCGTAAATGTGCCCGTATTGTCGGAGATACGATGGGTAAATACCATCCACATGGGGACAGTTCCATCTATGATGCCCTTGTTGTCATGGCACAGGAATTTAAAAAGGGACAGGCTTTGGTAGATGGTCACGGAAATTTTGGTTCAATTGAGGGAGATGGCGCAGCAGCCATGCGTTATACGGAAGCGCGTCTTGAGAAGATTACACAGGAAGTATATTTAAATGACTTAGATAAAGACGTGGTTGACTTTGTTTCAAATTTTGATGAGACAGAAAAAGAGCCGGAAGTGCTCCCGGTGCGTGTTCCGAATCTGCTTTTAAACGGAGCAGACGGAATTGCGGTTGGTATGGCGACAAGTATTCCGCCTCACAATTTAAATGAAGTGGTAGATGGCGTCATTGCCTATATGAAAAACAACGAAATTACAAATGAAGAACTGATGCAGTATATTCAGGGACCGGATTTTCCGACTGGAGGAATTGTAGTCAATAAAGACGAACTGCTTTCGATTTATGAAAAGGGAACCGGAAAGATTAAGCTGCGTGGAAAAGTGGAAATCGAAAAAGGCAAAGCGGGAAGAAATTTGCTTGTTATCACAGAGATTCCATATACGATGATTGGTGCAAACATCGGAAAATTTTTAAATGATGTAGCAGGGCTTGTGGAATCCAAAAAGACGACAGATATTGTAGATATCTCAAACCAGTCCTCAAAAGAGGGAATCCGTATTGTATTGGAACTCAAAAAAGGTACAGATATTGAAAATCTTACCAATATGCTATATAAGAAAACACGTCTGGAAGATACGTTTGGGGTCAACATGCTTGCAGTTGCAAATGGTAAACCGGAGACTTTAAGCTTAAAGCAGATTATTGAGCATCATGTGGATTTTCAGTTTGAAGTGACAACACGAAAATATAACACCCTGCTTTCCAAAGAAAAAGAAAAACAGGAAATTCAGGAAGGATTAATCAAAGCCTGCGATGTAATTGATTTGATTATTGAAATTTTAAGAGGCAGTAAAAATCGGGAACAGGTGAAAAACTGTCTGGTAAACGGAGCAACAGAAGGAATCCGTTTCCGCACGAAAACCAGTGAAAAACAGGCGAAAAAACTTGGATTTACCGAAAAGCAGGCAACTGCAATTTTAGACATGCGTCTGTATAAATTAATCGGGCTTGAAATTGAAGCACTGACGAAAGAACACGAAGAGACTTTAAAGAAAATTGCACAGTATGAGGATATCTTAAATCATTATCATTCCATGGCGGCAGTGATTATAAAAGAATTAAAGGCAGTAAAAAAAGCCTATGGAAAACCAAGAAAAACACAGATAGAAAATGCCAAAGAAGCAGTGTACGAAGAAAAGAAAATAGAAGAAGCAGAAGTTGTCTTTTTGATGGATCGTTTTGGCTATGCAAAAACGGTAGATCAGTCGGTTTATGAAAGAAATAAAGAAACCATTCATCAGGAAAACCGCCATATTTTCCATTGTATGAATACCGATAAAATCTGTGTATTTACAGATACCGGATGTCTGCATACTATAAAAGTGTTAGATTTACCTTATGGAAAAATGAGAGATAAAGGAGTTCCGATTGATAATGTCAGCAATTTTGACAGCAAGAAAGAACAGCTGGTTTATGTGGAAAGTTTAAATCAGATTAAGCAGAGTCGGATGCTTTTTGCAACTGCTTTTGGAATGGTAAAATTAGTAGAAGGTTCTGAATTTGAGGTTTCCAAGCGGACAACGACAGCAACGAAGCTGGCAGAGGGCGATAAAGTCGTTCTTGTTCAACCGGCAGATGAAATGGAATATGTAGTACTTCAGACAAAAGAGGGATATTTCTTACGTTTTATGAAAACAGAAGTACCGTTAAAGAAAAAAGCAGCACTTGGAGTAAGAGGAATTACATTGGGCGCAAAAGATGAAGTAGAGCATGCGTATTTGTTAGAAAACCGGACAGATTATACGGCGGATTATAAGGGCAAGAGCGTTTCATTAAATCGGCTGAAACTGGCAAAGAGAGATGGAAAAGGAACAAAGACAAGAGTGTAAAAAATTGAGAGGAATCAATCTATGAAAAAACGAAATAGTTTTGGGATTTTTACACTTGTTCTGATACTTAGCTTATGCGGATGTACCCAAGACAAGATACCGATGTCCTCAAGCAGTGATATACAAAAAGAACAGGATACACTTCCGGAAGCAGAGATTACACCGGAAGAAGAGCCGTTTCTTTATGGGTATCAGAATCTAAATGAAGAAGAAAAAACAAGATACCGTCAGATTCTTGCGGGGATTGAAAATTATGAAGATTCTGTGACTGTCGAGGCTTGCTCGGAAGAAGAGATTAACAGAGTCAGTAATCTGGTTTTTGTGGACCATCCGGAAATTTTCTGGCTGGAACAGCAGAAATATTCGTTTAATCAAAAAGAAAATTCTGATGTGGATTTACTGGAATTGAATCTGGTCTATAACATGGAAAAAGATGAGATTGAAGACACAAAACGGCAGATAGAAGCAAAAGCGGAGGAATGGTCACAGGAACTTTCAAACTGTGAAAACGAATATGATAAAATTAAGTATGTTTATGAGTTCCTTGGGAAGAATGTGCTTTATGACAGTGAGAGTGAAAACAATCAGAATATCCAGAGTGTATTTTTAAATCAAAGTACGGTTTGTATGGGATTTGCCAAAGCGACACAGTATCTGCTTGTAAGAAATGGAATCTTTTGTACTTTGGTAACTGGAAAAGTTATTCCGGAAAACATGGAGCATGCATGGAATCTGGTGCGGATAGGAGAAAATTATTATTATGTAGATACGACCTGGAGCAGTTCCGGATTTGTGCCGGAAGAGGATAGTATTCAGGATTTCTCTTACACATATCTGTGTTGTACTGCACAGACGCTGGAGAGAAGTCATGTACCGGATGACAATCTTACGCTTCCGGAATGTAAAGATGACAGCTATAATTATTATAAACAGAATCAGAGCTGGTATGAGTCTTATGATGAATCACAGATTTATCAGGTACTAAAAGCTTCTATCTTAGAAAAACGGGAAAAAGAAGATTTTAAGTTCGCAAATGAAGAAGCTTATCAGCAGGCAGTCAGTGCGCTTGCAGAAGGAAATCTGATTGAACAGGCAGTTCAGGAGTTTTACTCTTTTGATGGAGAAAACAGCTACAGGTGGAACGTCGGATGCAGTGATGCAGAGCTTTTGATTACGGTGTATTGGTAAAAAAGACTTGCAAGTTGGGAATAATAGTGTTATGCTGATAAAGAACTTGATAACTACGATAGCATAAGAGTGGACCGAAAAGGTCCACTCTTGTTGTATAACGGAAAATGGGAGAGAAGGTGAAAAGATGAGCAAGAAAGAAGTCTATGAACAAAAAGCAGAGGCATTACTGCTTCCGATTATTGAAGCAAACAATTTTGAACTGGTAGATGTAGAGTATGTAAAAGAGGGAAGTAACTGGTATCTCAGAGCTTATATTGATAAAGAAGGTGGAATTTCAGTGGATGACTGTGAAGTCGTAAGCCGTGCATTTTCCGATAAACTGGATGAAGAGGATTTCATTGATGATGCTTATATTATGGAGGTCAGTTCCCCGGGACTTGGCAGACCATTAAAGAAAGAAAAAGACTACAAACGGAGCATGGGAAAAGAACTGGAAATCAGAACGTATCGTGCAATCAACCGTGAAAAAGAGTTTTATGGTATTTTAAAATCTTATGATGAAAACAGTGTTACCATTGAAAATGAAGATGGCGAACAGACTTTTCAGAAATCAGATATTGCACTGATTCGTCTGGCATTTGATTTTTAAAGAAAAAGAGAAGATTTAGGAGGATATAAAAAATGAATACTGAGTTACTAGAGGCGCTGAACGTTCTTGAAAAAGAAAAATCTATCAGCAAGGATACCCTGCTTGAAGCAATTGAACAGTCTTTAATTCAGGCATGTAAAAACCATTTTGGAAAAGCTGATAATATAAAAGTAAATATTGACCCGCAGACTTGTGAGTTTGGTGTATTTGCAGAGAAAACAGTAGTAGAAGAAGTATTGGACCCGGTATTGGAAATCAGCCTGGAAGATGCAAAGAAAATGAACTCTCAGTATGATTTAGGTGATACGGTAAATGTAGAAATTAAATCAAAAGAGTTTGGAAGAATTGCAACACAGAATGCAAAAAATGTGATTCTTCAGAAAATCCGTGAAGAAGAAAGAAAAGTAATTTTCAATCAGTATTATGGAAAAGAAAAAGATGTTGTAACCGGTATTGTTCAGAGAAGCCTTGGCAAGAATTACAGCATTAACCTTGGAAAAGCAGATGCGATTCTTTCTGAAAATGAACAGGTAAAAACAGAAGTATTCCAGCCGACTGAACGTATCAAGGTCTATATTGTGGAAGTAAAAGATACACCAAAAGGACCAAAGATTATGGTTTCAAGAACCCATCCGGAGCTGGTAAAACGTCTGTTTGAAGCAGAAGTAACAGAAGTAAAAGATGGAACAGTAGAAATCAAGAGTATTGCAAGAGAAGCTGGTTCTCGTACCAAAATTGCAGTATGGAGCAATGACCCGGATGTAGACCCGGTAGGTGCATGTGTCGGAATGAACGGAGCAAGAGTCAATGCAATTGTAGAAGAACTTCGTGGTGAGAAAATTGATATCATCAACTGGAGTGATAATCCTGCACTCTTAATCGAAAATGCTTTAAGTCCGGCAAAGGTTATTTCTGTATTGGCTGATCCTGATGCAAAAACTGCAAAGGTAATTGTACCGGATTATCAGTTATCACTTGCAATCGGAAAAGAAGGTCAGAATGCAAGACTGGCAGCAAGGCTGACAGGATTTAAGATTGATATTAAGAGTGAATCACAGGCAAGCGAACTTGGAGATTATGAGCTTTACGAAGAAGCTTATGAAGAGTATCCGGAAGATAAAAATTATGCAGAATCCGCTGATGAATATGAATCAGAAGCAGATAGTGAAGTTTTTGACAGCGAAGAAGAGTAGGTGAACATGGGTACAGTAAAAAAGATTCCTATGCGTAAATGTGTAGGGTGTGGTGAAATGAAAAATAAAAAAGAAATGCTTCGCGTATTAAAGACTCCGGAAAACGTAGTGGTATTAGATGATACCGGACGTAAAAACGGAAGAGGCGCTTATCTTTGTTTTCAGAAAGAATGTCTGGAAAAGGCAGAAAAAAACAAAGGAATTGAGCGTTCTTTGAAAATGCCGATTTCACCGGATGTATACGAAAGCCTCAAAAAGGAGTTTGATAAACTTGAGTCTAAATAAACAATTGTCTCTTCTCGGGCTGGCAATGAAAGCCGGGAAAGTGGTAAGCGGTGAGTTCGCCGTGGAAAAATACGTGAAAGAGGGAAAAGCACATCTTGTACTGGTAGCAGAAGATGCTTCTAAGAATACAAAGAAAAGTGCTCATGATATGTGTGTGTTTTATGAAGTACCGCTTTATGATATCGGAACAAAGGAGGAATTGGGAAGGGCCATTGGAAAAGAGTATCGGGCATTAATCGCAGTGACAGATGAAAATTTTGCAAAGGCCATGACAAAAAAGTTAGAGCAGGCAGGTAGCTAAATGAAGGAGGCAGGTATATGTCAAAACAAAGAGTACATGAACTCGCAAAAGAATTTGGAAAAACCAATAAAGACGTAATGGATTTTTTGAAATCTAAAAATATAGATGTGAAAAGTCACATGAGTACCGTGGAAGATAAAGATGCAGAAATGGTACGGGCAAATTTTAGAAAGGGGAATGTGACAGCTGCTGCAATGCCGGAATCAGAGGAAAAGCCAAAGAAAAAACTGATTCAGGTTTTTCGTCCGCAAAATGCAAGTCATAAACCGGAGAAAAAAGCAGGAAGCCGTCAGCCGGAGAGAGAAAATCCGGTACAGGGAGGCATGAAAACGGAAAATACAAACAATACACAAAACAGACATGAACAGTCAGGACAGACAAGAAATCAGGGAAGAAATACAGGCGATAACCGTCAGAGAAATTATAGAAACAATGAGAACCGTCAGGGAAATACAGGGGACCGTCCAAACCGCTATAATAACGGAGAGAACCGTGGAGAAAACCGTCAGGGCGGATACAGAAATAATGACAATCGTCAAGGCGGAGTAAGAAACAACGAGAACCGTCAGGGTGGATACAGAAATAACGAGAACCGTCAGGGTGGCTCAAGAAATAATGAGAGCCGCCAGGGTGGATTTAGAAACAATGACAATCGTCAGGGCGGATTTAGAAACAACGACAATCGCCAAGGTGGATTCAGAAACAATGACAATCGTCAGGGCGGTGGACCAAGAAATAATGAAAACCGTCAGGGTGGCGGATTTAGAAACAATGACAATCGTCAGGGCGGATTCAGAAACAACGACAATCGCCAGGGCGGAGTAAGAAACAATGACAATCGTCAGGGTGGATTCAGAAACAATGACAAAGGAAGCAAATTTGAAGTTCCGAAGTTAGAGTTTGTAGAAAAAGACAGCCGTAAGGCAAACAGAGACAATAAGAAAAAAGATGTTCGTAAAGATGAATATCAGAATAATAACAAAGGCGGAAAACGTCCAAATCAGGGTGGAGGAAGAAGACCAAACCAGAGACTTCCAAAAGCACTTCAGAAACCACGTACTCAGCCAAAAGTAGAAGAAAAGAAGGAAGAAGTAAAGGAAATTACACTTCCGGAAAAAATGACAATCCGTGAACTGGCTGAAAAAATGAAGATGCAGCCATCTGTTATCGTTAAGAAACTGTTTATGGATGGTATCATGGTTACAGTAAACCATGAAATTGATTTTGAAAAAGCACAGGAAATCGCACTCGATTATGATATTATTGCAGAACCTGAAGAAAAAATCGATGTCATCGAAGAACTCTTAAAAGAAGAAGAGGAAGATGAAAGCCTCTTAGTTTCAAGACCGCCGGTTGTCTGTGTTATGGGACACGTTGACCATGGTAAAACTTCTTTGCTTGACTGTATCAGAAATACTCATGTTACAGACCGAGAAGCAGGTGGTATCACACAGCATATTGGTGCTTACGTTGTAACAATCAACGGACAGAAGATTACTTTCTTAGACACACCGGGACATGAAGCGTTTACCGCAATGCGTATGCGTGGTGCAAATGCAACAGATATTGCAATTCTTGTCGTTGCAGCAGATGATGGTGTTATGCCTCAGACAATTGAAGCAATTAACCATGCAAAAGCCGCTGGAGTAGAAATCATTGTTGCAATCAACAAGATTGATAAACCAAGCGCAAATGTAGAACGTGTAAAACAGGAATTATCCGAGTATGAATTAATTCCGGAAGACTGGGGTGGAAGCACAATCTTTGTTCCGGTTTCCGCACACACAGGAGAAGGAATTGATACCCTCTTAGAGATGATTCTGTTAACAGCAGAAGTAGAAGAATTAAAAGCAAATCCAAAGAGAAGAGCAAGAGGTCTTGTTATTGAAGCCGAACTGGATAAAGGAAAAGGTCCGGTTGCAACAATTTTAGTACAGAAAGGTACTTTAAAAGTTGGTGACTCCATTGCAGCAGGTGCATGCTCCGGTAAAGTACGTGCGATGATGGATGATAAAGGAAAGAGAGTAAAAGAGGCAGGTCCGTCTACACCGGTTGAAATTCTTGGTTTAAGCGATGTTCCAAATGCAGGTGAAATCTTAGTTGCAACAGAAAATGATAAAGAAGCGAAAAGCTTTGCTGCTACCTTCGTTTCTGAAAACAAGAATCGTCTGCTTGAAGAAACAAAAGCAAAAATGTCTCTGGATGATTTATTCTCCCAGATTCAGGCCGGTAACTTAAAGGAATTGCCAATTATCGTAAAAGCCGATGTACAGGGTTCTGTAGAAGCGGTAAAACAGAGTCTTGTTAAACTTTCTAATGAAGAAGTTGTAGTAAAAGTAATCCACGGTGGAGTTGGTGCAATCACAGAATCTGATGTTTCTCTTGCAAGTGCATCAAATGCCATCATTATTGGATTTAACGTACGTCCGGATGCGACTGCAAAAACAATTGCAGACCAGGAGGGCGTAGATGTACGTCTGTATAAAGTTATTTATCAGGCAATCGAAGATGTAGAAGCAGCTATGAAAGGTATGCTTGATCCTGTATACGAAGAAAAAGTAATTGGTCATGCAGAAGTTCGTCAGACATTCAAAGCTTCCGGAGTCGGTACTATCGCAGGTGGTTATGTATTAGACGGTATCTTCCAGAGAAACTGTAAAGTTCGTATTACAAGAGGCGAAGAACAGATTTATGAAGGAAATCTTGCTTCCTTAAAACGTTTCAAAGATGACGTAAAAGAAGTAAAAGCCGGATATGAATGTGGTCTTGTGTTTGAGGACTTTAACGATATTCAGGAAGAAGATAAAGTGGAAGCTTATATTATGGTAGAAGTACCAAGATAGGAGAGCTTTATAAATGAGAAAAAACAGCATTAAGAATACAAGGGTAAATGCGGAAGTTCATAAGGAACTTGCACAGATTATCCGTGGGGAAATCAAAGACCCGCGGATTCACCCGATGACCTCTGTTACTTCTGTGGAAGTAGCACCGGATTTAAAAACCTGTAAAGCTTATATTAGTGTTCTGGGTGATGAAGAAGCAAAAAAGAATACGATTGCAGGGTTAAGAAGTGCAGAGGGTTATATCAGAAGACAGCTTGCTAAGACTGTAAACTTAAGAAATACACCGGAAATCCGATTTATCCTGGATGAATCAATCGAATATGGAGTTTCTATGTCAAAATTAATTGATGAAGTAACACATAAAGATGCAGCTGGGGAGGTGCAGGAAGATGGAGAAATTAGCGAGTAAATTAGCAGGTATTAAAACAGTTGCCATTGCCGGACATGTACGTCCGGATGGCGATTGTATTGGTTCTTGTATGGGATTATACCTGTATTTAAAAGAAAATGAACTGGATATCAAATGTGATGTCTATTTGGAAACAGCAAAAGAAGGATTTTCTTATATCAAAAATCTGGAAGAAGCAAAACAGGAATATGATTCACAGGCGGAATATGACCTGTTGATTCTTTTAGATGTCAGTTCACCGGACAGAATTGGAGTTGCAGGAGAAGCATTAAAAACAGCAAAGAAGACGATCTGTCTGGATCATCATATCAGTAATCACGGGTTTGCAGATGAAAATCTGATTGAACCTGAAATGAGTTCTGCATCAGAACTGTTGTTTCACCTTTTAGAAGAAGAAAAAATCACAAAAGATGTGGCAGAAGCAATTTATACCGGAATTGCAAGCGATACCGGTGTGTTTAAATATTCCTGTACTTCACCGGAAACCATGCGGGTTGTGGCAAAGCTGATGGAAAAAGGAATTGATTTTTCCAGTATCATTGACCAGTCTTTCTATGAAAAAAGCTATGTGCAGAATCAGATTCTGGGAAGATGCCTGATGGAAAGCATTCAGGTGTTAGATAAAAAATGCATCATTGGTTGTCTTAGAAAAAGAGATTTGGATTTTTACGGAGTAGGACCAAAAGAGTTAGATGGCATTGTAGAACAGCTTCGTCTGACCCGTGGAGTGGAAGTGGCTGTGTTTATTTATGAAACAAAGACACAGGAATTTAAAGTAAGTCTTCGTTCCAAATCAAAAGTAGATGTAAATAAAATAGCATCTTATTTCTCAGGAGGCGGTCATGTACGTGCAGCCGGATGCACGATGCAGGGGTCTATTTACGATGTTATGAATAATCTGCTAAAACAGATTGAAAAAGAAATAAAGGAAAAAATGCAGTGATTAACGGAGTAATTAATGTATACAAAGAAAAGGGTTATACTTCTCATGATGTAGTGGCAAAGCTTCGTGGAATTTTAAGACAGAAAAAAATCGGTCATACAGGAACACTTGACCCTGAAGCAGAAGGCGTGCTTCCGGTCTGCCTTGGAAAAGCGACAAAGCTTTGTGAATTGCTGACAGATAAAACAAAGACTTATGAGGCAGTTCTTCGGTTGGGAATTGTAACAGATACACAGGATATGACTGGTAAAGTGTTAGAAGAACATCCGGTAAGTGTGACAGACGAAGAGGTGGAGCGTACAATTTTAAGTTTCTTAGGAGATCAGGAGCAGATTCCTCCGATGTATTCTGCTTTGAAAGTAAACGGACGCAAACTTTATGAACTTGCAAGAGAGGGAAAAGAAGTTGAGCGAAAACCAAGAAAAGTAACTCTTTATGAAATCAAGATTTTAGAAATGAATCTGCCATTGGTACGTTTTTCAGTAACGTGTTCAAAGGGAACTTACATACGAACCTTATGCCATGATATCGGTGCGAAACTGGGCTGTGGAGGTTGTATGGAATCTCTTCTGCGTACGCAGGTAGAACGTTTTATGTTAAAAGACAGCATGAAACTTTCTGCGATTGAGGCTGCAGTAAAAGCGGGGACATTTGATACTCATCTTGTAACAATAGAAGAAATGTTTTCTCATTATGAAGAGGTTGTAGTGCCGAAAGAAATGGATAAACTGCTTCATAATGGAAATAAAGTACCGGCAATAACACATCAGAACCTGCCGGATAAAACGAGAGTGCGCATGTATGACAGCAACAGACATTTTATCGGTATTTATGAGTATCAGAAAAGACGGGAATGTTTTGGAGTGCACACCATCTTTTTTACACCGCAGGATTTTTAGAAGCAGAAAGAGGAGACATTATGATTTACACAAACGAAGTGCCTGTACTGAAAGCGCAAGAGAGAAGTGCTGTGACACTTGGAAAATTTGACGGATTGCACAGAGGGCATCAGAAACTGATTGCGTGCATGAAACAAAAGAAAAAAGAAAACTGTACAACGGTCGTATTTACCTTTGATGTTTCTCCTCTTGTGAAGCTGTATCATAAACCGGCAAAGACTCTTTTAACCAATGAGGAAAGACAGGAACTGGCAGAAAATCTGGGAGTGGATGTTTTGATTGCGTGTCCGTTTACGGATGCTGTGATGAATATGGAGGCAGAAGAATTTGTAAAAGAATTTCTGGTGAAACGTCTGCATGTATCTTATCTGGCGGTTGGACCGGATTTTCGATTTGGTCACGAAAGAAAAGGAAACCCTGAGTTATTAAAACAGATGGGAACACAGTATGATTTTACGGTGGAAGTCGTAGAAAAACTGACAGACGGGACAAGAGAAATCAGTAGTACTTATGTGAGGGAAGAGCTGGAAGAGGGACACATCGAAAAAGTAAATGCTCTTTTGGGATATCAGTATTTTACCAGGGGAGAGATCGTGCATGGAAGACAGCTTGGAAGAACGATTGGAGTACCAACTGCGAATCTGATTCCGCCAGTCAGCAAAAAATTTCCGCCAAACGGAGTTTATCTGACTCGTTCTAAAATTGGAGAAAAAGAGTACGATGGAATCTCCAATGTAGGTTATAAACCAACGGTAAAAGAAAACTTTCTGGGTGTGGAAACATATTTGTTTAATTGTAATGAAGATTTATATGGACAGGAAGCAGAAGTAAGATTTTATCATTATCTGCGTCCGGAACGTAAATTTGCATCCCTTCTGGAATTAAAGGGACAGCTTGATATTGATATGGCAAAAGGAAGACAATTTTTTGCAGATTTACATGAAAAATTGTAACACAATAGGACTTTACAAGTGAAATATCTTGTGCTATACTGAGCAAGTATGAGTTCAGCCGTAGTTCAGAAACCGGACACTCCGACCGTTTCTTAATTACAGGCGATTAAAAAGATGAATGGAGGAAATTAAAATGATTTCAAAAGAAAAGAAACAGGCTATTATGGCAGAATTCGCAAGAACACCAGGTGATACAGGTTCACCGGAAGTACAGGTTGCAGTTTTAACAGCAAGAATTGAAGAGCTGACAGAGCATTTAAAGAGCAACCATAAAGACCATCATTCCAGAAGAGGTCTGTTAAAAATGGTAGGTCAGAGACGTGGTCTTCTTGATTATCTGAAGAAAACTGATATCGAAAGATACCGTGCTTTAATTGAAAAATTAGGTCTGAGAAAATAATCAGTAACAACCAGGGGCGGAATTTTTCCGCCCTGTTTTAGCAAAGGCGGCAAAACTGGAGCCGAGACCACTGAAAAGAACAGTTTAAGAAAAGTAAAGTGTTATAAGTGTAAAAATAAAACTGTTTTTTTCAGTTGTTTCGGACAGAAGCTGCCAGATTAGTTTAGAAAAGGAGATAAGAGATGTCCAAAGAGTACAAATGTTTTTCAATGGAACTTGCAGGCAGAACATTGACAGTTGATATCAACCGTGTAGCAAAGCAGGCAAATGGTGCTGCATTTATTCATTACGGAGACACCACATTACTGTGTACAGCAACTGCCTCTGAAAAACCAAGAGAAGGAATTGATTTCTTCCCTCTGAGTGTAGAATATGAAGAAAAATTATATGCAGTTGGAAAAATCCCGGGAGGATTCAATAAGAGAGAAGGGAAAGCAAGTGAGCATGCGATTTTAACTTCTCGTGTTATTGACCGTCCAATGCGTCCACTGTTCCCAAAAGATTATAGAAATGATGTAACATTAAATAACATGGTTATGTCAGTAGACCCGGAATGTAATCCGGAAGTTGTTGCGATGTTAGGCTCTTCTATTGCGACATGTGTATCTGATATTCCGTTTGATGGTCCATGTGCGGCGACACAGATTGGTATGATTAACGGGGAATTTATTGTAAACCCGACACTGGCTCAGAAAACAATTTCTGATTTACAGTTAACGGTTGCCTCCACAAGAGACAAAGTAATCATGATTGAGGCGGGAGCAAATGAAGTTCCGGAAGCAAAAATGATTGATGCAATCTTTAAAGCACATGAGGTAAACCAGGAAATCATTGCTTTTATTGATACAATCGTTGCTGAATGTGGAAAAGAAAAGCATGCTTATGAAAGCTGCGCTGTTCCGGAAGAACTGTTTACAGCAATCAAAGAGATTGTACCTCCTGCAGAAATGGAAGAGGCTGTATTCTCTGATGACAAACAGACAAGAGAAGAAAATATCCGTGTTATCACAGAAAAATTAGAAGAAGCATTTGCAGAAAACGAAGAATGGCTGGCTGTACTTTCTGAAGCGGTTTATCAGTATCAGAAAAAAACGGTTCGTAAGATGATTTTAAAAGACCATAAACGTCCAGACGGTCGTGCAATCACACAGATTCGTCCACTGGCAGCAGAAACAGATTTAGTTCCGAGAGTACATGGTTCTGCAATGTTTACACGTGGACAGACACAGATTTGTACGATTACGACACTGGCTCCGCTTTCAGAAGCTCAGAGACTGGACGGTCTGGATGAATTTGAAACATCCAAACGTTACATGCATCATTATAACTTCCCGTCCTACTCTGTAGGTGAGACAAAACCGTCAAGAGGTCCGGGACGTCGAGAAATCGGTCATGGTGCATTAGCAGAAAGAGCCTTAGTTCCGGTTCTTCCGGCACCGGAAGAGTTCCCTTATGCAATTCGTACCGTATCTGAAACATTTGAGTCAAATGGTTCTACTTCACAGGCAAGTATCTGTGCATCTACAATGTCTTTGATGTCAGCAGGTGTGCCGATTAAGAAACCGGTTGCAGGTATTTCCTGTGGTTTGGTAACTGGTGAAACAGACGATGATTATATTGTTTTAACAGATATTCAGGGTCTGGAAGATTTCTTTGGAGATATGGATTTCAAGGTTGCAGGTACACATGATGGTATTACTGCAATTCAGATGGATATTAAAATTCATGGATTGACAAGACCGATTATTGAAGAAGCAATCGCAAAAACAAAAGAAGCAAGAGAATACATTCTGACAGAAGTAATGGAAAAATGTATTGCAGAGCCGAGAAAAGAAGTAAGTAAATATGCACCGAAAATTGTTCAGATTCAGATTGACCCGGATAAGATCGGTGATGTAGTCGGACAGCGTGGAAAAACAATCAATGCAATTATTGATGAAACAGGTGTAAAAATTGATATTGATGAGACTGGTGCAGTTTCTGTATGCGGCACAGAAAAAGAAATGATGGATAAAGCACTCAATTACATCAAAATTATTACAACTGATTTTAAAGAAGGTCAGATTTTCACCGGTAAAGTGGTGAGCATAAAAGACTTTGGTGCATTTGTTGAATTTGCCCCTGGAAAAGAGGGCATGGTTCATATTTCAAAAATTGCAAAAGAAAGAATTAACCGTGTAGAAGATGTGCTGACTCTGGGTGATGAAGTGAAAGTAATCTGTCTTGGAAAAGATAAGATGGGACGAATCAGCTTCAGTATTAAGGACGTTCCGGAAGAAGCATAAGAAATTTAAGTCAGGACTAAGTAACATAGAGAGGGAGAACATGGCGATAAGCGGTTCTCCCTTTTTAAACGTACGCTTCAAAAATTTGGGCATACCTGACAAAAAATCTTCTCACAAAATCAAGCACAGAAAGATTCCGAAAGTACATTAAATTTACGGGAGGCAGAAAAATGCGTTATCATAATATCACAAAAGATGATATGTTAAATGGAGACGGACTTCGGGTAGTTTTATGGGTATCCGGATGTTCTCATTGTTGCAAAGAGTGTCAGAATCCTGTGACCTGGGATCCGAACAGTGGAATTTTATTTGATGAGTCTGCGAAGCAGGAGATTTTTGAACAACTGGAAAAAGCCTATATTTCCGGAATTACATTTTCCGGTGGAGATCCGCTTTATGTACAAAATATATCTGAGGTAACAAAACTTGCAAAAGAAATCAAAGAAAAGTATCCGTCCAAGACAATCTGGTTGTATACAGGTGCATTATGGGAGTCTTTGCAAGGCGAAGAAATCTTAAATTATCTGGATGTACTGGTAGACGGAGAATTTATGATAGAGAAGAAAAATGTGGCACTCAAATGGAAAGGAAGTTCTAATCAGAGAGTGATTGATGTACAAAAATCATTGAAAGAAAAGCAGATTATTCTGCATGCGGAGGGATAAATCGTTATGAAACGAATTGCAAAATTTATGAAAGTCAGTAAAGAACAGTTTGCGGAGGGATGGCAGGATACCTTTGGTGAGATTTCCGGTGAAGAATTAGAACGTATCTATGAATCTGTTAAGCTCCCAAAGCGTGCGACTTCAGGAAGCGCCGGATATGATTTCTTCAGCCCGCTTACTTTTGAGTTAAAACCACAGGAGACGATTAAGATTCCAACCGGAATCCGTGTACAGATGGAAGAAGGCTGGGTTTTAAAAGTTTACCCGAGAAGCGGTCTGGGATTTAAATATCGTTTACAGTTAAATAATACGGTAGGAATTATTGACAGCGATTATTTTTATTCGGATAATGAGGGTCATATGTTTATTAAAATTACAAATGATTCCAACGAAGGCAAAGTAATCAATGTGGAAGCCGGAACTGGATTTGCACAGGGCATTTTCGTGGAATATGGAATCACAGTGGATGATGATGTAGTGGAAATCAGAAATGGTGGATTTGGAAGTACAACAAATAAATGCGACAGTAAATAGCAGTAATAAATTGTAACAAGTTAAGAAAAAAGGAAATTATGCCTGGGGAGTGAAAGAAGTAAAAAACAAACCTTGCATTTCCTTTTTTTTTATGATAATATACTTTGAGAATCAAACTATTTGAGAAGAAAAGGAAAATGGCGGAGGAAAATAAGATGATTGTAGAGCCAAAGGTAAGAGAGTTTATTTGTACAACCGCACATCCGACAGGATGTTATGAGAACGTAAAACGACAGATTGCTTATGTAAAAGATAAAGGAACGATAGAAGGACCAAAGAGAGTATTAGTAATTGGAGCATCGACCGGATATGGTCTTGCAAGCCGTATTACAGCTGCATTTGCATGTCAGGCTTCCACAATTGGAGTCATGTTTGAAAAGCCATCAAATGGAAAACGCACGGCAACTCCGGGATGGTATAATACTGTTGCATTTGAAAAAGAAGCTGAAAAAAATGGACTTTATGCAAAATCAATAAATGGAGATGCGTTTTCTTTAGAAGTAAAAGAAAAAGTCATTGAAATGATTAAAGAAGATTTGGGACAGGTTGATATGGTAATCTACAGTCTGGCAGCACCTAGAAGAACAACTGCAGATGGAACGGTATGGGCTTCTTCCTTAAAGACGACCGGCGAAGCATTTACAGAAAAAAGTCTGGATTTAAGAAATAATACAATTGTGACAAAGACCGTAGAACCTGCGAAAGATGGGGAATTAGAAGGTACAATTAAAGTAATGGGCGGAGAAGACTGGATGGATTGGATGGACACACTTCACGGCGCAGGTGTGCTTTCTGAAAATGCCGTAACAGTAGCTTACTCTTATATTGGACCGAAACTGACTTATCCAATTTATTATGATGGAACAATTGGTCAGGCAAAACGTCATCTGACAAAGACAGCAGAAAAAATCAATGAGAAATATTCAGATATTAAGGCTTATATTTCTGTCAATAAAGCACTGGTAACACAAGCGAGTGCAGCAATTCCGATTGTACCGCTGTATTTTGCAATTCTCTATAAAGTGATGAAAGTACAGGGAACGCATGAGGGATGCATTGAACAGATTTCAAGATTGTTTCATGAAAAATTATTTGTAGAAAAACCGGTAACAGATGAACAGGGAAGAATCCGTATGGATGACTGGGAACTTTCCGATGAAGTTCAGGATAAAGTAATGGAGTGTTGGAAAAACGTTACAACAGAAAATGTAGCAGAACTTTCAGATATTGATGGATATTGGCAGGATTTTTATCAGATGTTTGGATTTCATCTTGATGGTGTGGACTATGCAAAGGATGTAGACTTAGAAGTTGCAATTCCGAGTTTAGAAAAATAAAAAAATAAGATAAGAAAATAAGATAATAAGAAAAGGAACGCATGTTGTCAGTTAAAGTGCAGCATGCGTTCCTTTTCGGATTCAATATAGTTTTGTTTAAATATCTAAAACGCGTCGTAAATTATTACCCATCACATCATTCCATTCTTCTTTGGAAAGGCAGGCATCGTTTCTTATTTGGTTGACGAACATGGAAAAATCCATTTCTCTGTTTTTAGACGGATATAAAAGCAGTGGAAAATCACTTCCGTAAAGCAGTCGTTTGCTTCCAATCAAACCAATAACAGCACGAAAACTGCTGATGTGATAAAGCAGTGGATTTGCGGCTGTATCGTAATAGACATTTTTGAACTTTCCATGATAACGTGGATTTAATTCATAAAAAGGAAGTCCACCACCCATGTGAGCTAAAATAAATGTAACATCTGGATATTTTAAAATTAAGCCAGGAAGCGGCGCAAGGGAGGTCATGTCTTTTCCCGGATAAGGATGACCGACCGGCTCTCCGCAGTGGATATTGATTGGCAGATGATAGGCATTTGCGCATTCTACGACTTCGATAAAATCAGGGTCATTAAAATCATAGCCGTTTCCGCCGGGACCAAGTTCTCCGATTCCTGAGAAGCCGAGTTTGGCACAGCGTTCGATTTCTGCAATGGCTTCTTTTTTGAATTTTGGATTAATTGAGATGAATCCTTTTAAGCGTTCTGGATGATTTTTCATGCTTTCTGCCATATAGTCATTATGCATACGCATCAGTCCCGCATCGTTCCAGTACCATCCCTGCATGACTAAACCATGAATCCCGGATTGTGTGGCACAGTCAAGCGCTTCTTCGGCATTGGCCCAGGCTTCTTCGGTTCCTTTGTGGTTTTCCGGCTTTTTGGTCAGAACGCCAAACCACGAGTCGCGGGCAGCATAAGTTTCCCAGTTATTATAAATTTCCGGTGGAAATAAATGAACATGACTGTCCCAGATTTGTAATTGTTCCAAAGTATTCCCTCCCTTTAAAATGAATGTAGTTTCGGAAACTTTTGGGGTTTGATGAGACTACATATTATAGTTTATAGTATTTTTATTCGGCAAAGATATCTTCGTCCTGTTCTTCGCCTGGTTCATCCTCTGGATCTTCGTCTATTTCATTTTCGTGAGGAAGATTTTCGATAAAGTTTTGGAAGCTTTCAGCAGCAGCCATGTATTCATCTTCACGTTCAATGTTATTGATAACAGGATTTCCGTCTTCTTCATGATAACGGAAAAGGAAAGTTTCTCCACTCTTATTTTTGCCGTTTTTATCTAATGGAATCAGTGCAATGTATTCGCCAAATCCTTCTACATCAAAAGTAGTCAGTACGGCACATTCTAAAACGGAATCGTCTTCTAAGGTCAGCTTAATGGTAGGATTTGGAACGCGTGGAATTGCCTGTCCGGCTCCGGCACAGTCTGAAGTACAGGACGCACAGTCACTTGGGTCACATCCTCCGATATTGGTTGTAAAAGTTTCTTCACTCATTGGTAATTACCTCTTTCTTAATACTTATAGTGTTATATTAATAGTACCAGATGACTTGAAAGATTTCAAGCATTGACAATTGGCAATTGCAATTTTTACTATGGGCACGTATAATAAAAGTATTACTCTAAATGTACTCTTAATGTTTCTGGAAAGATTTTAAGAGCACATTTACGGATGAGAGAGGAGAAGAGAAAGTGAAAGAAGATACGTCTCATTTGATAAAAAGGGCTGCGCATTTTAAATCAATCTTGACAGTAGAAGGCTTTTTAGTTGGAGTTGTAGCAGGATTGATTGTACTTGCGTATCGTGTCCTTTTGGAATATGCGGGAAAAGTCATGAATTTTGTGCTTGCGTTAGGAAGAGAGTATCCATTTGCAGCAGGAGTCTGGTTTTTTATCTTATTTACGCTGGCATGTATTGTTGGATGGCTGGTAAAAAAGGAACCTTTTATTTCGGGAAGTGGAATCCCACAGGTAGAAGGTGAAATGGCAGGAAAATTAAATCAGGTCTGGTGGAGGGTTCTGCCAGCAAAATTTCTTGGAGGTTTTTTATCTTTGTTTGCAGGTCTTTCTTTGGGAAGAGAGGGCCCGTCGATTCAGATTGGAGCAATGTCAGGAAAAGCGGTTTCGAGCCTGCTTGGAAGAGGAAAAACAGAAGAAAAATATTTGATTACCTGTGGAGCAAGTGCCGGACTTGCCGCAGCATTTCATGCACCGCTTGCAGGTGTGATGTTTTCATTAGAAGAGATACATAAAAACTTTTCGGTGTCGGTCTTGATTTCCGTTATGACAGCGTCGATTACCGCAGATTATATTTCGGCGGAATTTATGGGATTTCGTCCGGTTTTTCAGTTTGAGGTGACAGGAGCAATTCCTGATTCATATTATGGACATATCATAGCACTGGGAATTATTTTAGGTATTATGGGTGCTTTTTATAATAAAGTAACGTTAAAGAGTCAGGAATTGTTTGGAAAAATAAAAGGAAAACGATCAGAGACGATAAGACTGTTAATTCCGTTTTTGATGGCAGGATTTTTTGGATTTACAATGCCGGAAATTCTTGGAAGCGGACATAATCTGGTTGATATGGTCGCCGAAGGCAATATGATGTTAAAGGGAATCCTGTTTCTGTTTGTGATGAAGTTATTCTTCTCATGCGTTTCTTTTGGTTCGGGAGCACCTGGCGGAATTTTCTTTCCGCTTTTAGTATTAGGCTCTTTAATTGGAGGCGCTTATGCCTCTTTTGCAGTCACATATCTTGGGATGGATTCACAGTATATCAGCAATTTTATTGTACTGGCAATGGCTGGTTATTTTACAGCAATTGTACGAGCACCGATTACCGGAATCATTCTGATTTTTGAAATGACAGGAAGTTTCAGCCAGATGCTGTCGTTATCTTTGGTTTCAATTGTCGCTTATCTGGTGGCTACGGCATTTAAATCCGAACCGATTTATGAAAGTCTGCTTACCAATTTGTTAAAGAAACGAGGAATCAAAGTTTCGAAAAAGACCGGAGAAAAGGTTTTACAGGAATATATTGTAAGTTATGGATGTGAAATTCAAAATAAAATGATACAGCAGGTAGAATGGCCAAAAAACTGTCTGTTAGTAGCAATTAAAAGAAGTGGAAATGAACTCATTCCAAAGGGACATACGATTCTTATGAATGGGGATACGATTGTCACAATGACTGATGAGTCTGATGCTTCGAGTGTACATGACAGAATGGAAGTGCTGTGTAAGGAACAGGAAAAATTGAAATGAGGTGAAAAACTTGTCCAGAGAATGTGTGAGTGAGACGGAAAATAAACTGCAGTGGAGAGCCGTTTATCCGGAAAGGCCGGGTGTCGTAAAAACAAGAAAAGGATATGTGTTTACAGCATGTATAGAAGCAGAGAAAGAAGTAAGTCTGCTTTTCTATAAAAAAGGGGAAAACAGACCAGAGATAGCTGTTCCACTTTCAAAAGAAAAAAGTTTTGGAGACTATCGGGCAGTTATGATATCCGGAATTTCAATGGATGAGTATGAGTATAACTATTGTGTGGATGGGGAAGTGCAGCAGGATTTTTATGCACATTCTTTAAGCGGAGTGAGTTCTTTTGGGAAAGAATATCCAAAAGAAGAACATGCAGTAAGATGTCGGTATCAAAAAGAAAATTATCACTGGAAAAATGAAAAATTTTCTCCGATTTTACTCTCAGACAGTATTTTGTATAAATTACAGGTTCGTTCTTTTACAAAAGATAAGGATTCCGGAGTAAGGGAGAAAGGAACATTTCGTGGAGTAGAGCAGAAAATCGCTTATTTAAAAAAGCTGGGAATTACAGGTGTGCTTTTCATGCCGGCTTACGAGTATCGGGAATGTTCAAAAGAAGTAAAAGAACCAGAACGCTTTGGAGAAAGAAAAAAACAGGTACGGGTAAATTGTTGGGGCTATACCGGAGAAGCAAATTATTTTGCACCAAAGGCCTCTTTTTGCAGTACCGATTATCCATATCAGGAATTTTGTAAGATGGTGGATTCGCTTCATGGTGCAGGAATTGAGTGCCTGATGGAGTTTTATTTTGATGGAAGTGTCGGTTCTTCACAGATACTTGATATTCTGCATTATTGGATGAAAACGTATCATATTGATGGATTTCATCTGATGGGAAAGGGCGTATTGCCGGAAGTTTTGGTAAAAGATAAATGGCTTTCACAGAGTAAATTATTTTTTTCTGATATTAATGCAGAGCAGATTTATCAAAAACAGATTCCGTCTTTTCGGCATATTGCAGAGTACAATGAGGGATTTTTATATTGTATGCGTCATCTTTTAAAAAGTGATGAGGGAATGATAGAAGAATTTCTTTATCGAAATAAAAGAAATTACAAAAACAGTGGTGTGATTAATTATATGGCAGACCAGGACGGTCTTACAATGATGGATATGGTCTCTTATGATGAGCGTCATAATGAGGCAAATGGAGAAAATGGCAGGGATGGAATTGAGTATAACTGCAGTTGGAACTGTGGGGCAGAAGGGTACAGCAGAAAAAAAAGTATTCGCCGGCTTCGCATGGGACAGTTGAAAAATGCTTTTCTTATGTTGTTGTTAAGTCAGGGAACACCGCTTATTTTTCAGGGTGATGAGTTTGGAAACTCACAGGGCGGAAATAATAATGCCTGGTGCCAGGATAATGAAACAGGATGGGTGAACTGGAAAAAACTGCGTCAGAATAAAGAACTGTTTGAATTTGTAAAAGAAGCGGTTTCCATTCGAAAAATGCATTCGATTTTGCATCTGGAAAGCGAATTAGAAGGGGCAGATTATAAAGCTGTGGGATATCCGGATATTTCTTATCATAGCAGTCAGCCGTGGTATTATTCTGGAAGTCCGCAGTACCGTCATATAGGAATTCTATACTGTGGAGATTATGCCGGATGTGAAAAAGAGTTGCTCTTTGTAGCTTATAATTTTCACTGGAATGAACATGAATTCGGACTGCCAAGTCTTTCAGAGAAAATGTCATGGGAACAGATTCTGACAAGTGGTGAAGACGCAGAGATTGAAACGGAAATTTTAAAAGAAGAAAAGACAGAAAAAAATAAAAAGAAAAAAGAAATTCAAAGAAAGAAAGTAACAATAAAGGTTGGACCAAGAACCGTAGTAATCTTAAAAGGAAAGCAGGATGAGAATTAATGCATATCTGGGGACATTTTAAAACAATTACAAAACATAAACTGATGGTTATGAAATATTGCTTTAAAATAGGACTATATCGGCAGGGGATGCTCCATGATTTATCAAAGTATTCATGGACAGAATTTTCAGCAGGATGTAAATATTATCAGGGAAACCGCAGTCCAAACAATGCGGAGAGAGAAGCAACAGGGCTTTCAACAGCGTGGATTCATCACTATGGAAGAAATAAACATCATTTTGAACATTGGGTAGATTATGGGATTGATTGTGATACCATTATAAAAGGAGTGCCGATGCCGAGGAATTATATAGCAGAGATGGTGATGGACAGGATTTGTGCTTCGAGAGTGTATCATCCGGAATCTTATACTGACCATGCGCCTTTAGAATATTTTTTGAAAAGCAAGGGCAAATTGTGGTTTGTGCATGAGGATACAAACCGTGATTTGGAATTTTTATTACGAATGTTGGCAGAAAAAGGTGAAAAAGAAACATTATGTTACATTCGTAATTCATATCTTAAAGGAAAAGAAATAAAAAATTCACATTAATGAACTTAAGAAGTTAAAATATGTGTGTTAAGGTAGGTAGGTGCGAGAGGTGGTAGAAAGAAATGAATATAACACAGATATTAAACATGGTAGTTTCAGAATATGGGAATATAACACAGAAATATATGACGGGGATTTTACTGGCAGGAATGATATTTGCACTGCTAAACTGTTTTATGGGATACAGGCTTAGAAAAGTATGGGGAACTCTTTTAGGTCTGGCAATCGGAGCGGTAGCCGGAGGTGCGGCAGCATGGTATTATCTTGGAGGAAAACAGAGTTATATTTTAATTGCAGGAGCATTGGCAGCGCTGTTTCTTGGGATGATAGCCTGGTGCTTTTATAAAGCAGGTATTTTTATTCTTTGTACTGGATTGATTTACTGGCTGACTTCTTCTTTTATCTCAGGAGAAGATGTGACAAGCCGGATTATCTGTCTGGCAGTCGGAATTGTAGTAGCGACGATGGCATTAGGATATGAGAGACATGTAGTGATTGTAATTACCGGTCTGTGTGGCGGAATTGGAGCGGTAAAATGCCTGTTTGAGCTTTCTAAAATGCAGGAAAATGCAGCGGTCTGGCTTTTAGGACTAATTCTTGGAATATTTGGTATTGTAATACAGGCAGGACCTTATCTGCGCAGACAAAGTCGAGAAAGAGATTTTTCGTCAGATAGATTTTCAGATAGAAGAAAAAGAAGCCCAAGAAGTTTTTCACTTCCGACCCTTCCATCTCTGCCATCAAGAAAGAAAAAGAAGAAAAAAACTGTTTATCAGACTAAAAATAAAGTAGTAACAAAGCAGGATAATAAGACTGCGAATAAGAAAAAAGGAAATCAAAACCGGAAAGGAACTTCCAAGGAAGAGGATTCTTATAGAAGAAACTGGAATCAGAGAGAGGACGAGCCAAAAGAGCAGGAACAGAAAAACGGTTATTCCAATTATGAGCCTCACTCAGTTGTAGATTTAGATGATTTAAATCGTGAACTCTCACAGGAAATCAGGAAAATCTATGAGCCAAGAGAGAAAAAATAACAGAAAGTGAATGAGACTACGTGAGAGAAGAGGTTGTTTGTGTTGACAAATAACCTCTTTCTTTGTATACTTGCTATATATTGTTTGATTATCAAAATATTTGAAAATAGAGGTAAATAAAATGACAGCCAGAATTATAGGAACAGGAAGTGCAGTTCCAGAGCAGATTGTAACAAATGAAGATTTATCTAAGATAGTAGAAACCAGTGACGAATGGATTAGCAGTCGTTCAGGAATCAAAGAGAGAAGGATTGCAAAAGAAGAAACCACAACGAGTCTTGCAATTTTAGCAGGAAAAAGAGCATTAGAAAATGCAGGCATCGCTTCGGAAGAAATTGAAGTTATTATTGTGGCAACGTGTACACCAGATTGTTTTTTTCCGAATACAGCGTGTCAGGTGCAGGAGGCAATCGGTGCAAAGCATGCTGTGGCATTTGATTTAAGTGCAGCATGCTCAGGATTTCTGTTTGCTTTAAGTACTGCGCAGGCATATATAAAAGGTGGAATCTATCAAAAAGCGTTGATTATCGGAGCAGAAACGATGTCAAAAATGATAGACTGGAGTGATAGAAGTACCTGTGTGTTATTTGGTGATGGAGCAGGAGCAGCGGTTGTCAGTGCAGAAGAGACAGGTGTGTTAGAACTGGTTCAGAAATCAAATGGGGCAGGAAAAGGAGTTTTAAGCTGTAAGGCAAGAGAAACCAGAAATTTGCTGAATCATGAATCAGAAACAAAAGAGTACCTGTATATGGAAGGGCAACCGGTTTTTAAATTTGCAGTAAAGACGGTGCCGGAGTGTGTGGAAGAAGTTCTGAAAAAAGCAGAAGTAAAAAAAGAAGAAATCCGTTATTATATTCTGCATCAGGCAAACAGCAGAATTATTCAGTCTGTTGCAAAACGTTTAAAAGAGCCGGAAGAGAAGTTTCCAATGAATTTATCCTTGTATGGAAATACATCTGCAGCAAGTATTCCGATTCTGCTTGATGAAATGAACCGAAATGGGATGCTAAATCGAGGAGATAAACTGGTGCTTTCCGGATTTGGTGCAGGGCTTACCTGGGGAGCAGTACTCTTAGAGTGGTAAAAATTTAAGGATGCTTTACAAAAATAAAATAACTAAAATTAAAAATAAATAATGATGATGCTTTTAGGGAGTGCCAGTCTGACACTCCCTTTTAAGTTAAGAAGTTCGGTTATTAGCTCACGGAGATTAATTATTTTAGATACAAAGACTCTAAGATATCTAAGATGGCTGTTTCTGAAAATTTACTGCTGTCGATGCATAAATCATAATGGTTCATATCCATCCACTTGCGGTCTGTAAAATATTCATAGTAATAACGGCGTTCTTTATCCATTTTTTTGACAAGTCGTTTGGCGCTGGTTTCGTTGCGGTCGAGCCGATGGATTACAGTTTGAACTCGGTAGTCAAATGGAGCATAGATAAAGACCCGGTGGCAGTTTTTCTTTTCCTGAAGCACGTAATCTGCACAGCGTCCAACAATGATACAGTCTTCCTTTTCAGCAAGGTCACGGATAACAGTCGACTGTGCATCAAACAATACGTCGTTCATAGGACGAAAATGATACTGTGGTTCCATCTGCATTGCTTCTTTTAGAGGAAGATGCCATTGATTTGCGCGTTTTTCATCTACTTTTTCTAATTCTTTTGCTGGAATATTACATTCCTGACTGACCAGTTCGATTAATTCTTTGTCATAAAAAGGAATGTTTAGACGTTCTGAAAGTGCTTTTCCAATCAGACGTCCATTACTGCCATAAGTACGGTTGATTGTAATTACCTGTTTTGACATAAAAACCCCTCCTTAAATGCATATACAATATCTCAAAAATTTTTCAGAATACATAAAAAATATAGAATGAATCCGAATTTTGTTTATACTATTTTAACATAATTTTGGAATTTATACAATATAATTTGTGTAAAACGCATATCGAAAAGTTTTTGTCGAAAAGTATTGGATTTTGCTTTGTAAGATGGTATAGTATAATTGTTAAAGAAAAAGATTTTTGGCATAAGCCGGATAAAAAGAGGAAAAGATAGAGGTGCGGGCTTCAAGAGTATTTTTTACCAGATGGTGAGTGACAGGTAAACAAGAAAGGGGAGACTGCCGAAGGGATGGATTTGCACTCAAAAATACAATCTCTGGGATAATGGATAAGATGCATTATACTGTCACGAATGTGGAGAGCTATCTCAGGGTTATTTTGAATAAAAACCATGAATGGGTTCTTTGCGAAGAAAAACCGTTCATGGTTTTTCTTTTGTTTTAATCTTCGACTTGGATGTTACAAAGTCCGGTAAATAAAGAAATCAAATGTACTCTTATGGAGTACATTCCAAAAGAAAGAGAGGAAAATTTATGAAAAGCGTAAGAAAAAAACTGCTTACAGGAGGGATGGCAGTTCTCATGCTGACCTTTTTCTGTGCGGTGACAGTTTTTGCTGCAGATGGAGAGGCAGCAGAATACGTGCCGAAAATGTATGCTACTTTTTGGGCACTGGTGCCTCCGATTGTAGCGATTGTGTTAGCATTGATTACAAAAGAAGTGTATAGTTCCTTATTTGTTGGAATTTTAGTGGGAGCGTTGTTTTATTCAAACTTTAGTTTTGAAGGAACCGTTGTCCATATGATTCAGGAAGGATTTATTTCTGTTATATCGGATTCTTATAATGTGGGAATCTTAATCTTTCTTGTTATTTTAGGTGCGGTTGTATGTCTGATGAATAAAGCAGGAGGTTCTGCTGCTTTTGGCAGATGGGCCGGCAGAAAAATCAAGAGTCGTATCGGAACACAGCTTGTAACCATTTTACTTGGTGTTCTTATTTTTATCGATGATTATTTTAACTGTCTTACTGTAGGAAGTGTTATGCGTCCGGTAACAGATAAACAAAATATTTCACGTGCAAAATTAGCATATTTGATTGATGCAACTGCAGCTCCGGTCTGCATTATTGCTCCGATTTCATCCTGGGCAGCGGCAGTCAGTGGGTTTGTTGAGGGCGAAGATGGACTTACGATTTTTGTAAAAGCGATTCCGTATAATTTTTATGCATTGTTAACGCTGGTTATGATGGTTGGAATGGTTTTATTAAAAGCTGAATTTGGTCCAATGAGAACACATGAGCACAATGCAATCAATGGTGATATTTATACTACATCAGCTCGTCCTTATGCAACAGCGGAAAATGAGACCGTAACACAGAGAGGAAAAGTAATAGATTTGGTATTTCCAATCTTAAGTCTTGTTGTCTGCTGTGTATTGGGTATGATTTATACAGGCGGATTTTTCTCCGGCGTGGATTTTGTAACTGCCTTTTCACAGAGTGATGCTTCTGTCGGGCTGGTAATCGGAAGTATGTTTGGTATTTTAATTACTATTATCTTTTATGTGGCACGTCGAATTCTTCCATTCCGTGAATGTATGGGATGTATTCCGGAAGGATTTAAAGCGATGGTACCGGCAATTATGATTTTATCATTTGCCTGGACTTTAAAAGCAATGACAGACAGTCTTGGTGCAGCGGAGTTTGTGGATACTGTGATGCAGGGCTGTGCCGGAAGTTTTATGAAATTTTTACCGGCAATCATCTTTTTAGTAGGAGCAGGACTTGCCTTTGCGACAGGAACATCCTGGGGTACTTTTGGAATTCTGATTCCGATTGTTGTACATGTATTTGAGAATTCAAATCCACAGCTTATGATTATTTCCATTTCAGCATGTATGGCAGGAGCAGTTTGTGGAGACCATTGCTCTCCGATTTCAGATACAACAATTATGGCATCTGCCGGGGCACAGTGTGACCATGTGAATCATGTTTCTACTCAGCTGCCATATGCTCTTACCGTTGCGGCAATCAGCTGTGTAACCTATGTGGTAGCAGGATTCACACAAAATGCATGGATATCACTGGCATTTGGTGTCATTGTTACACTTGTGATTCTTGAAGTAATCAGAAGAAAACATAAAGCAATTATTTAACCGAATCAAGTAAGTCCCCTGCTTCAATTGCGAAAAGCAATAAGCAGTGGGTGGGGATTTGCTTGTATCAGGAGGAGTCCCCTACCTTTGAATCAAACAAAAGTAGGGGAGAAATTTTCTTCGTAGGCTTTTCTTTTTGCTATAAAATTCAGCTTGTTACTTAAAATGAAAAGACGTATAATAAAAAAAGGATGAAAAAGAAAAGCATTATTTTTTAGGAAGGAAAGAAATATGTTCAGGCAGATTAGTAAAGAAAATGCGTTTGATGAAATTTTAAATCAGATTATCGAAAATATCAGAGCAGGCAGATTAAAAAAAGGAGATGCGCTCCCGGCAGAACGTGCAATGGCAGAAGCAATGGGGGTTTCAAGACCGGTTATAAGAGAAGTGCTTCGGTCTTTAAGTCTTCTTGGAATTATAAAAACGGTTCATGGAGGGGCGAATTATATTTCAGAAGATTTGGAAAATTGTATGATTGGTCCGCTTTCGATTTTATTACAGTTAAATAACAGCAGTGTTCAGCAAAATCAGCAGCTTCGTTCCGCACTTGAAATCCAATGTGCAAAATTGGCTGCCAGAAATTGTTCTCCGATTGATGCGGCGGAATTAAAATTGATTTTAGCAAAACTTGAGGTAGAACAAGATGAACAGATAAGAGGAGATTTGGACAGAGATTTACATATAAAGATCGGAAAAATGGCAAATAATCCAATGTTATTTAATGTAATGAGTGCAGCTTCCCAGCTGACAGAAAATATTATTACAGGAATTCGTGCTTATATTATGCAGAAACAAATGTCGGTTACAGAAATTGATGAACAGCATAAGAGACTGGTAGACGCAATTATTGCACATGATGAAGAATCAGCAGTGCGTTATATGCAGGAACATATGATAAATATAGAAAAATATATTGAAGAACGTGCAGAAATGATGCAGGAGAATCAATGAGAATATCGAAAGAAAAAAGGGGAAAGCTTTTAAAAAAGTTTTCTTCTTTTTTTATGGAAAAAAGGTTGAAAAAAGAAAAGAATGGTGGTATACTTCATTTAAAAATTGGCAATACCAATATATAATACGGAATACCAAAGGAGGAGCAACAATGGGATATGTAAAATGGAGTTATTCAGTACTGGAACATTTTTGCCATGATGTGTTTCGTGCATTTGGATTTGATGAAACACAGAGCAAAGAGATAGAGGATGTGCTTTTGACCGCTGATTTATTTGGAATCGAGAGTCACGGTATGCAGAGGATGGTACGTTATCATAAAGGAATCGAAAAAGGAACCATTCATCCTCTTGCGAAACCGGAAGTTGTATTTGAGACACCGGTTTCAGCTGTGATTGACGGGCATAATGGAATGGGGCAGCTGATTTCCATTTATGCAATGAAAAAAGCAATTGAAAAAGCAAAAACATCCGGAATCGGAATGGTTAGTGTAAGAAATTCCAATCATTTTGGAATTGCCGGTTATTATGCAAAGATGGCGAGTGATGAAGGACTTCTTGGTATGGCATGCACGAATTCAGAGGCAATTATGGTTCCGACATTTGGTAAAAAAGCAATGCTTGGTTCCAATCCGATTGCAGTGGCAATGCCGGCAGAACCGTATCCGTTTTTATTTGATTGTTCTACAACGGTTGTGACTCGTGGAAAACTGGAAATGTATAATAAAATGGAAAAACCACTTCCGGAAGGCTGGGCACTTGATAAAGACGGAAAAGAAAGCACAGATGCACCGGATGTACTCTCAAATATTGTGGCAAAACGAGGCGGAGGAATCATGCCGCTTGGTGGAAATAAAGAAGTAAATGGAAGCCACAAAGGATATGGATACGGAATGTTATGTGAATTATTTAGTTCCATTTTATCACAGGGTGTCACTTCTGATAAATGTTGCACTTTTAAAGATAAAACAGGTATCTGCCATGGATTTATCGCAGTGAACCCGGCAATTTTTGGAAATCCGGAGGAAATTAAGAGACATTTTTCTGAATACTTAGAAGCATTAAGAGAAAGTCCAAAAGCAGATGGAGCAGAACGGATCTATACACACGGAGAAAAAGAAGTGCTGGCGAAAAAAGACCGTCTGGAAAATGGAATTCAGGTCAACGATAACACAATGGCAGAACTTGCAAATCTCTGTGAATACTTAAAATTGGATTTTAATAGTTATTTTAAGGGTTATCAGTTACAAAAAGACAGTAGATTCTTTGAAGGAAATTATTAAAAATAATTAGAGAAAGAGAGAAAAACGAAAATGGATTATGCAAAAGAATCATTAAGATTACACAAAGAGTGGAAAGGAAAAATTCAGGTTGTAGCAAATGTTCCGGTTGAAACAAAAGATGATTTGTCATTAGCTTACACACCGGGAGTTGCTCAGCCATGTCTGGAAATTCAAAAAGATATTGAAAAATCTTATGAACTGACAAGAAGATGGAATATGTGTCTAGTTGTTACAGATGGTTCGGCTGTATTAGGTTTAGGAGATATTGGACCGGAAGCCGGAATGCCGGTTATGGAGGGAAAATGCGTATTATTCAAAGCGTTTGGTGATGTCGATGCATTTCCTCTTTGCATTAAATCAAAAGACGTGGATGAAATTGTTAATACCATCTATATGATTTCCGGTTCATTTGGCGGAGTCAACCTGGAAGATATCTCGGCTCCAAGATGTTTTGAAATCGAAAGAAAATTAAAAGAAAAATGTGATATCCCGATCTTCCATGATGATCAGCACGGAACAGCAGTGATTACACTGGCTGGTTTAAATAATGCAATAAAGCTTGTGAAAAAAGAAAAATCACAGGTAAAAATTGTAATGAATGGTGCAGGCGCAGCAGCAATTTCGATTGCAAAATTATTATTAAAAGCGGGATATAAAAATATTACTTTATGCGACCGCCATGGTGCAATCTATGAAGGCAGAGCAGATGGCATGAATCCAGTCAAAAATGAAATGAGCAAAATTACAAATCTGGAGAAAAAAGCGGGTTCTCTTGCGGAAACTTTAGAGGGTGCGGATGTATTTATCGGAGTATCAGCGCCGAAGATGGTGACAAAAGAAATGGTAGAGAGCATGGCTAAAGATGCAGTCATTTTTGCTTGTGCAAATCCGGTACCGGAAATCTATCCGGATGAAGCCAAAGAAGGCGGTGCAAAGGTTGTTGCAACTGGACGAAGTGACTTCCCGAACCAGATTAATAATGTACTTGCATTTCCGGGAATCTTTAGAGGAGCATTTGATGTAAGAGCGAAAGACATTAATGATGAAATGAAAATTGCTGCCGCAAATGCATTAGCTGGTTTAATTACCGATGACGAATTAAATCCGGATTATATTATTCCAAAAGCATTTGATAAACGAGTTGGTCCGGCAGTAGCAAAAGCAGTAGCAGAAGCAGCCAGAAAAACAGGGGTAGCAAGATTATAACAAAAAAATAAAAATGAATTTATATATCGTCAGTCATAATTGTGGCTGGCGATATTTTTTTGTAAGAAACTGCGTCAGCATAAGATGAAAAATGGTCAAAATAACGAAGATTATCCTAAAAATTTTAATGAAGACCCAAAAATATTCTATAGTTTATTTATGGTAAAAACGATATACTGTCAACATAAACAAAACACTTGAGCAAAAATGAAAAGGAGAAAAAATTATGAAGAGAAAATTAGCGTTAATGGCAATGGCAAGCGTACTTGCGCTTTCAACTGTAGCATGTGGTTCAGGAGACTCTGGTGACAGTGCAAAGAAAGATGATGCAAAAACAGAATCCGGCGCTGAGGCAAGCTCAGATGTAGCAAACAAAGATAAACCTTTAGTATGGTTCAACCGTCAGCCATCTAACAGTTCAACGGGTGAACTTGATACAACTGCATTAAACTTCAACAAAGATACTTATTATGTAGGTTTTGATGCAAATCAGGGTGCAGAACTTCAGGGAACAATGGTAAAAGAATATATTGAGAAAAATATTGACAAAATCGACCGTAACGGAGATGGAGTAATCGGTTATGTTTTGGCAGTCGGAGATATCGGACATAATGACTCAATCGCACGTACAAGAGGTGTGCGTAAAGCTCTTGGAACCGCAGTTGAAAAAGATGGTGAAGTAGATAGTGCTCCGGTTGGAACAAATACCGATGGTACCGCAACAGCAGTACAGGATGGAAAAATTGAAGTAAACGGAAAAGAATATGTTGTACGTGAGTTAGCTTCTCAGGAAATGAAAAACTCCGCAGGTGCAACCTGGGATGCTGCAACAGCAGGTAATGCAATCGGTACATGGTCTTCTTCTTTTGGTAAAGACATCGATGTTGTTGTTTCAAACAACGATGGTATGGGAATGTCTATGTTCAATGCATGGTCAAAAGATAACAAAGTTCCTACATTCGGATATGATGCAAACAGCGATGCAGTTGCTGCAATCGGAGAAGGATACGGCGGAACAATCAGCCAGCATGCAGACGTACAGGCTTATTTAACACTTCGTGTACTGCGTAACTCATTAGACGGTGTTGATATTGATACAGGTATCGGAACCGCAGATGATGCAGGAAACGTATTAAGTGATGATGTATATACATACAAAGAAGACGAACGTTCTTACTATGCATTAAACGTAGCGGTTACAGCAGACAACTACACAGACTTTACAGATTCTACAGTTGTTTGGGAACCAGTATCTAAACAGTTAGATGAATCTGCACATCCATCTAAAAAAGTATGGTTAAACATCTATAACTCTGGTGATAACTTCTTAGGTTCTACTTATCAGCCACTGCTTCAGAAATATGATGATCTCTTAAATCTGGATATCGAATATATTGCAGGTGATGGACAGACAGAATCTAATATCACAAACCGTTTAGGAAATCCAAGCCAGTATGATGCATTTGCAATCAACATGGTTAAAACAGATAACGCAGCTTCCTATACTGCAATTTTAAATCAGTAATTTAAATGTAAAAAAAAGGAATGAAAACAAGTAAGTTTTAGGGGGGAGTACTTCCCCCTAAAATTTCGCTAACGAATGTTTACAGGAGTGAGAATATGACAGATAAGAGAGAAGAAAATGTCTTATCGATTCGTGGAATGAGTAAATCCTTTGGCCGAAATCGAGTGCTGGATCACATCAATCTTGATGTGAAACGAGGAACCGTAATGGGTCTTATGGGAGAAAATGGTGCCGGTAAGTCAACAATGATGAAATGTCTTTTTGGTACATATCAGAAAGACGAGGGAAGTATTTTTCTCGATGGAAAAGAAGTAAGCTTTTCCGGACCGAAAGATGCTCTTGAAAATGGAATTGCGATGGTTCATCAGGAATTGAACCAGTGTTTGGAAAGAAATGTGGTAGATAATTTATTCCTTGGCCGCTATCCGGTCAATTCAATGGGAATGATCGATGAAAGCCGAATGAAAAGAGAAGCATCTGAACTTTTCAGAAAGCTTGGAATGACTGTTAACTTAGATCAGCCAATGAAAAATATGTCGGTATCTGAGCGACAGATGTGTGAAATTGCAAAAGCAATTTCTTATAATGCGAAAGTAATCGTACTGGATGAACCAACTTCATCCTTGATGGTACAAGAAGTTAATAAATTATTTGAAATGATGCGAATGTTAAAATCACAGGGGATTTCTTTGATTTACATTTCGCATAAGATGGATGAGATTTTTGAAATCTGTGATGAGATCTCAGTACTTCGAGATGGAAATCTGGTTATGACAAAGAGTTCAAAAGAGACAAACATGAATGAGTTGATTGCTTCAATGGTAGGACGTGTACTGGAAAATCGTTTCCCACCGGTAGACAATGTTCCAAAAGATGTTGTGTTATCGATTCAGCATTTGTCAACGAAGTTTGAGCCACATCTTGATGATATTACATTTGATGTAAGAGAAGGAGAAATCTTTGGGTTGTACGGACTTGTGGGGGCAGGACGTACGGAACTATTAGAAACAATTTTTGGTGTAAGGACAAGAGCAGCAGGGCGTGTCTATTTAAACCATCAGTTGATGAATTTCAATAGTGCAAAAGAAGCAATGGAGCATGGTTTCGCTATGATTACAGAGGAACGTAAAGCAAATGGTCTGTTTTTAAAAGGAGACCTTACATTTAATACAACCATTGCCAACTTAAATGCATATAAAAACGGAGTTGCACTTTCTGATCCAAAAATGGTCAGAGCAACATCAAAAGAAATCAAGACTATGCATACCAAGTGTATGGGACCGGATGATATGATTTCAAGTCTTTCCGGTGGAAACCAGCAGAAAGTCATCTTCGGAAAATGGTTGGAGAGAGATCCAAAAGTATTTATGATGGATGAGCCGACACGAGGAATTGATGTTGGTGCAAAATATGAGATTTATGAGCTGATTATTAACATGGCAAAACAAGGAAAAACAGTTATTGTAGTTTCTTCAGAAATGCCTGAGATTCTTGGAATTACAAACAGAATCGGCGTAATGTCAAATGGACGTCTTTCTGGAATTGTAAATACAAAAGAGACGAATCAGGAAGAACTTTTGAGACTGAGTGCGAAGTATCTGTAAAATAAAGGGAGATTGATAGATATGGCAAATAGTAAAATTCTTACATCAGAAGATAAGATGAAACTTCGTCAGCCAATTGACGAATATGTTGGTAAAATTCAAAAACAAATTGATGTACTTAGAAAAGATGGTACTGCAAAGGTATTAGAGTACCAAAATGTTATTGATGGAATCAAAAGGGATCGTACTCTTACAAAAGGAGAACGTGAAAACCGAATTTCACAGTATCAGGTTGAACTTGAAAAAGCAAAAGCAGTTGAAAATAAAAATAAAGATGAAATTTCAAAATTAATTGCAGATGCAGAAAATTATTTAAAAGCTCATTTTGATAAAGAGTATTACACACCGGTAAAAGAAAGTTGTGCAGCGGAAAAAGTACAGGCTCAGGAACACTATAAAGAAAGAGTTGCAGAGTTAGAGAGACAGCATAAAGAAATTCTTTCCGGATTAAAAGAGCAAAAAGAAATTAAAGATGAAAATTACGTTTATAAGAACCGTTTATCCAATGCAAAATTAGAGTTGCAGAAAGAGTATCAGGCAATTAAAGACGAAAAACATGAAGCATTTAGTTATAAATATCATTTAATTGATATGCTTCGTTTGTCAAAATTTACTTTCTTAGAGACCAGAGAGCAGAAATGGGAAAACTACAAATACAAATTTAATACCCGTTCTTTCTTCTTACAGAATGGATTGTATATTGCAATTATCTTAGTATTCGTTGCACTGTGTATTATTACTCCGATTAAAAAAGGTACTCCACTGTTAACTTATAACAATGTGTTAAACATTTTACAGCAGGCATCTCCTAGAATGTTCTTGGCACTTGGTGTTGCAGGTTTGATCTTGCTTACCGGTACAGACTTGTCAATCGGACGTATGGTTGGTATGGGTATGACTGCAGCAACCATTATCATGCATCAGGGTATAAATACCGGTACAGTATTTGGACATGTGTTTGACTTTACCGGAATGTCTGTTGGAGGCAGAGTATTCCTTGCATTAGTTGTGTGTGTATTCTTATGTACTTTGTTTACTACAATTGCAGGCTTTTTTACAGCGAAATTTCAAATGCATCCGTTCATCTCAACGATGGCAAATATGCTTGTAATCTTTGGTTTAGTTACTTATTCAACAAAAGGTGTATCCTTTGGTGCGATTGAGGCATCTATTCCGGGAATGATCATTCCAAAAGTAAATGGTTTCCCAACTATTATTCTTTGGGCTGTTGCAGCAGTTGCAATTGTATGGTTTATCTGGAATAAAACCACATTTGGAAAAAATCTTTTCGCAGTAGGTGGAAATCCGGAAGCCGCAGCAGTTTCTGGTATCTCAGTATTTGGAGTTATGCTTGGTGCATTCATCATGGCAGGTATTCTTTATGGATTTGGTGCCTGGCTGGAATGTGCAAGAATGGTTGGTTCCGGTTCCGCAGCATATGGACAGGGATGGGAAATGGATGCCATCGCAGCCTGTGTTGTAGGTGGTGTATCCTTTACCGGTGGTATTGGTAAAATTTCAGGCGTTGTAACCGGTGTATTTATCTTTACAGCACTGACCTATTCTCTTACTATTCTTGGTATTGATACAAACCTTCAGTTCGTATTCTCAGGTATCATTATTCTTGTAGCGGTAACACTGGACTGCTTAAAATACGTACAGAAAAAATAATAAAAAATCAAGACAAAAGGAAGAGTCCTGCAAAAAAATGCAGGATTCTTTTTTTGCATAAAATCATGTATAATAAAAAGAAAATTAAAAAAATGGAGAAAAGCGGATGAATACATATAGCTTGCTTTTGGTGGATGATGAAGAAGAAGTAACACAAGTGATTGAAAGAAAAATAGATTGGGACAAGCTTGGATTTTGCGTAATTGGTCATGCGAATAATGGTTTAAAGGCGCTTGAGATGATAGAGGAATTCCAACCGGATGTAGTAATGACAGATATTCGAATGCCTTATATGGACGGGATGCAGCTTTGTGGCGAAATCAAAAGCCGATATCCGACAACAAAAATTTTGTTATTTACCGGCTTTGATGAATTTGAATATGCAAAAGAAGCCGTTCACTTGGAGATCGAAGAATATATCTTAAAACCGTTAAATGCGATTGAACTAACAGAAGTATTTGCAAAATTAAAACAGAAATTGGATCAGGAAATCGACGAAAAACGAAATGTAGAAACGCTGCAAAAGTATTATATGGATTCCTTACCGCTGCTTCAGGCAAACTTTTATTCGACTTTAATTGAAGGACGCATTTATGAAGAACAGTTAGAACAATATTTAAAAGATTATCAAATTCAATTTGAAGCGCCTGTGTTTGGCTGCATCGTGATTCATACATCGACCAATCGGGTGCCGGAAGGAATGAATCCGCAATTGTTAGCAATTTCAGTTGAAAGGCAGGCAAAAGAGCAATTAGCACCAAAATGGAAAGCGAAATGCTTTGCTTATTTAGGAAATACTGTTTTAATTGTACAGCTTAGACAGGAAAGTGAGATTTCGGAATTGACAGACGAATGTGACCGCTTTTGTAAATATGTGCATAGAATTCTTGGCGCCGTTACCACCATCGGAGTTGGGGCAGTTTGTAACGAACTGCTGGAATTATCAAAATCTTATCAAGGGGCAAAAGAGGCGGTTTCCTACAGAGTATTATATGGAAGTTCCAGAGCAATTAATATTAAGGAAATTGTCCCGAAAAAACAGGTCGACCAGGAAGTGTCAAGCGAGGGAGAACTTTTAGAACTATTTAAAATGATTCGCCTTGGCTCCGAAGCACAAATAGAAGAAAGCGTGGAAAATTATTTAAAACATTTGTTTGTGCCATCTGAGACACTACAAAAACATCATGTTGCATTAATGGAACTAATCAGTACCTTGTATCGTTTTTCTGAAAATAATGAAATTAGCAGTAAAGAGTTTTCCGGAGAAATGGGAGAGATTTATCAGATTTTAATCAATTTAGAACCGGAAGGACTAAAAAAATGGTTGTTAAAAGTGAGCCTCTCTTTTCGGGAGCAGATTACAGATGCCCGTTCGTCTTCTACAAAGTCGTTGATCACAAAAGCAAAAACCTATGTAGAAAGTCATTATAGAGAAGAAGGGCTTTCTTTGGATGATATTTGTGAAGAATTAGGAGTGTCAAATTCGTATTTTTCGAGCATGTTTAAAAAAGAGACCGGAAATTCTTTTGTGGGTTATCTGACAGAGTATCGTATGGAAAAAGCATGTAAACGTTTAATAGAAACAAACGAAAAAAGTTACATGATTGCAAAAAGTGTAGGATATACCGACGCAAATTATTTTAGTTATGTATTTAAAAGACAATATGGAGTTTCTCCATCGAAATATAGAACGGAGTATGCAAAAGGTGAGAAATAAAATCGCAAACTATTTAGAGAGATTAAAACCAGGCGGAATCCAGTCGACGATTATGGTTGCGTTTTCTATTATTTCTGTTTCAATCATGCTGCTTACGGGAATTGTAATGTATATGCGTTTCTCTAACTTATCCAGGCAGGAAATGATTAAAAGCACACAAAAACTGATGGAACAAAGCAAAGAAAGCATGGAAGATTATCTGATGAATATGAGACAAATTTCCGATGCAGCTTATTATAGTGTGATAAAAGAAAGCGATTTTTCTACGGAGTCAGAAGAAATTCAAAAAGGAATGCAGTTATTATATGAAGCAAATAAAAGTAGATTAAGAAGTATCGCAATTTATAATAATTTTGGAAGTCTGATTGCAGCAGAGCCGGTCGTATCTCAAAAAGAGGATCCAAATGTGACAAAGCAGGATTGGTTTATCCATGCGATGGATGAAATGGAAAATATACATTTTTCGATTCCACATATCCAGAATTTATTTGATGATGGAACGTTTCGCTATTATTGGGTTATTTCTTCAAGTCGTGTTGTGGAGTTGACAAATGGTGTAAATTCACAAAAAGGTGTCTTGTTGGTAGATATGGATTATTCTGAAATCTCACGTATGATGGATCAGATTAACACCTTAGAAAATGGGCAGTATTTTTATTTATGTGATAGTAATGGCAAAATCATTTATCATCCGAGACAGATGCAGATTAGTGACGGAAAGCTCAGTGAAAGCAGCGAAGCGGCCGCAAAATCACAAAAGATGATTTATGATGAATACTTCGAGGGAAAACATAGAAAGGTAATCGTAAGTCCAATCAGTTATACCGGCTGGAAATTAGTTGGTGTGATACCGTATTCGATTTTCACAGATCAGTTGACGAATTTGCAATGTTTTATTGTGATGTTGATGCTGTTAATGGCAATGATGTTAGTGCTTGTCAATCGAATTGTTTCACTTCGAATTTCAAGTCCGATTTTAAAATTGAATCATTCGGTATCAGAGCATGAGGCCGGAAAAGAACCGGATATTTATATTGGTGGTTCTCTGGAAATCCGGCATTTAGGTAAGTCAATCCAAAATTCTTATAAACGCAATGAAATGTTGATGAATGAAATTGTATGGGAGCAAAATGAAAGGCGAAAAAGTGAGCTGGATGCCTTACAAAGTCAGATTAATCCTCATTTTTTATATAATACGTTGGATTCGATTACCTGGATGATTGAGGGAGAGCGAAACGATGAAGCGACGTTTATGATCTCACAGCTTGCAAAACTATTCCGCATCAGTCTTTCAAAAGGGCATACGATTATCAGCTTAAAAGATGAATTGCAGCATGCAAAAAGTTATATGAATATCCAGAAAGTGCGTTATAAAAATAAATTTCAGGTTGCTTTTGAAGTAGATGAAGAATTGGAACAATATTGTGCGGTGAAATTAACGCTGCAGCCAATTCTTGAAAATGCAATTAACTATGGAATGAGCTTGTTGGAAGAAGATGAGGACGGAGAAATTAAGGTTCAGGTAACAAAAGAAGAGGGAACGTTGATTTTATCCGTGATTGATAATGGAATTGGGATTCCGGAAGAAGAAATTGAATTTCTTTTGATGGATACGAATCGAGTTCACAAGAAAGGTTCGGGAGTAGGGCTTACGAATGTAAATAACAGAATTCAAATCTTATTTGGAAAAGAGTATGGCTTAAAAATCGAAAGTGAACTTGATGAAGGAACAACAGTTTTGATTCGTATTCCTGCAATCGTATATACAGAAGAAAATCGTCGGATTCTTGAAAAAGGTTATTTATTCAGCAAGGATCAAATACAGAAAAAAGACAGGGAATAAATTTATGAAAAGTAGCAAAAAAATGTTTATTTTAGTGGAATGCATTTTAGGATGTTTGCTGATCGGAATGATTATTTTTACAGTTCAAAAGAGGCAAGGGCAGGATTTAAAAAGAATTTCCGTAATCATTCAAAATTCAGATGAAACGCAATGGTCGGCTTTTAAGTATGGATTAAAGATGGCAGCACAGGATGAAAATGTGGATGTATTTATTATAAATCCGACACAGTTTCAGACTGCAAAAGAGGAAATGTCTGCTATTCAACATGAAATTGATAAAGGAGCAGATGCACTGATTATCGAGCCGGTAGCAGACGAAACGCTTGCAGAACAGTTAAAAAAAATAAAGGTACCGGTGTTATTGCTTTCTGAACTTTCGGCAGCGCCTGAAAACACTTCCAAAATTCCTGTAGCGGAGCCGGACCATTATGAAATGGGAAAACGTCTGGTAGAAGAGTTGTTAAAGGATAACGATGGAAAATTAAAGCAGAAGAAAGTCGGAATTTTTTTAAGTAATAATCGTTCTGAAGCAATTAAAAAGCGAGAAAAAGGAGTACAGGATGCTTTGTCAGAAACAGATGCCAAAATCTGTTGGGTGACAGAAGCGGGAGAAGATGCAAAGCTATTAAAACAGCAGGAAAAGGTAGATTATCTGTTTGCGTTAGATGATCGAAGTCTGGTAGAGGCAGGAAAAGCGGTAAAAGAAAATGAAATTTATAGTTCTATGATTTATGGAATTGGCTGCTCGACAGAGGCAGCATATTATCTGGATACCGGAGAAGCAGAGTGTTTGCTTGTACCGGATGAATTTAATGTGGGATATGAAAGTCTGGCAGAACTTTCACATGCGTTAAAAAAAATGACGTATTGTGTGCATGGCAAAGTATTATCTTATATTGTGCTTCGAAAAGAAAATTTATTTTCAGAAAAAAATCAGGAATTGTTATTTAAGATGAGTCAGTAAGAAAACAAAGAGAGGCTGAAGAAAAAATGAAACAAAAAAAACTGGCGTTCGTGTTTTTGGTATGCTTATGTGGCTTAAGTGCCTGTGGAATGCCGGAAAAAACAGAAACCGAAAAAATAAATATTGGGCTTGCTTCGTACAACCAAAGTGATACGTATATCAATGAACTGGTGTCCTGTTTTAAAGAAGAGTGCAACAGGCTGGAAACAAATCAACATAAAATATCTGTAACGGTTCAGGATGCAGCCGGTTCACAAAAAATACAGAATGATCAGGTGAAGCGTTTAATCAAAGAGGGATGTAACGTACTTTGTGTGAATCTGGCAGATCGAACCAATCCGTCTGAAATTATCGAGGCGGCAAAGGAAAGTGATATTCCGCTCATTTTCTTTAACCGGGAGCCTGTGGCAGAGGATTTGAACCAGTGGGAGAAACTGTATTATGTCGGAGCAAAAGCAAAGCAGTCCGGAGTCATGCAGGGAGAGCTGGCAGCAGATTTGATTTGGGAACGAAAAACGGTTGATCGAAATAAAGACGGAAAAATTCAGTATGTTGTATTGGAAGGGGAAATGGGACATCAGGATGCAATCGTAAGAACAGAGAGTGCAGTTGATAGTTTGAAAGAAAAAGGAGTTGAATTAGAAAAACTAAGTTATGAAATCGCAAACTGGAATCGGGCACAGGCTCAAAATCGAATGACACAGATGATCAATCAATATAACAATCAGATTGAACTTGTGCTGGCAAATAATGACGATATGGCACTTGGAGCGATTGATGCCTATGAAAAGCTCGGCTATACAGAGACTGATATTCCGGCCTTTTTGGGAATTGATGGCACAGATGAAGGTTTAGAAGCTGTTTTAGAAGAAAAGATGGCCGCTACGGTATATAATGATAAAGAGGCACAGGCAAATGCAATGGCACAGCTTGCACGTCAGCTTGTTACCGGAGAAAAAATGAAAAAAGTGGAATTTGAAAATCAAAGATATATCTATTTGCCTTATGAAAAAGTGACGAAAGATAATGTACAGGATTTTCTGAAATAAAGAAATTGACAATCAAGATGGTCGATTTATTAAAAAAGTGTCACAGACCCAGTAAATACAAAGAGCGTGACACTTTGAACTTTTTTGTTTTTAATCCTTTGAGGTTTTATAGTACAAAGGTGAAATTCCATAATGTTTTTTAAATAGTTTACTAAAATGATAAGCATCGTCATATCCCACAGAAGCAGAAATCTGCTGAATGGATTGTTCTGGATGAGTATCTAAGATTTCTTTTGCTTTTTCAAGACGAAGCTGAATCAGATAGTTAATAGGGGTATCTCCGGTTTCGCTTTTAAATTGCGAGACTCATGTATAGCAGAAGAAAACTATACATGAAGTCTGATTATTTTTAAGAAAATAGATGATCAGGTATAGGTTTGCGCTATACCTGTTTTTTTGTTTGGGAAAAATTCTGAGAGTACATGAAAAAATTTTAGGAGGACCATGAAAAATGGAATGGAGTTTATTATTTGTGTTAAACAGTATTTTGCTGGGAGTGGGACTTGCGATGGATGCATTTTCTGTTTCTCTTGCAAACGGATTAAATGAGCCGTTTATGAGAAAGAAAAAGATGTGTGGAATTGCAGGTGTATTTGGATTTTTTCAGGCATTAATGCCCATGGCAGGATGGGTCTGCGTCCATACAATTATTTATTATTTTAAAACATTTGAAAAGTTTGTACCGTGGATTGCATTGATGTTACTTGTCTATATCGGAGGCGGAATGGTTTTGGAAGGAATTAAAAATGATGAAGAAAAAGCAGAGAAAACAAGACTCAGCGTTGGCACCCTTTTTGTGCAGGGAATCGCAACTTCAATTGATGCGCTGTCGGTTGGATTTACAATCGCAGAATATGGATTTGTGATGGCATTCGTCTGTTCAATTATTATCGCAGTGGTGACATTTATTATTAGTTATGCGGGTCTTATCATTGGAAAAAAATTTGGAACAAAATTTTCTGGCAGAGCAGACATTTTAGGCGGTGTAATCTTGATTTTTATCGGATTGGAAATTTTTTTGAAAGGAGTTTTTTAAATTTTAACAGAAAAATCCCGGAAATTATGAAATTTCTTTCTATACGAATCCTAAGTTTGATGGTATGATATCTAAGTATCAAATAAAAAAGATGAGGTGAAAGAGAATGAAACAAAAAAGTGGATTCAGCGGTCAGATAGGATTCGTATTTGCTGCCGCTGGAAGTGCCGTGGGAGTCGGCAATTTATGGAGGTTTCCTTACCTGGCTGCGAAAGATGGAGGGGGACTCTTTCTGATTATCTATCTTGTATTGGTTCTGACCTTTGGTTTTACTTTACTGACTACAGATATTGCAATCGGACGAAAAACCGGAAAAAGTGCGATTTACGCCTATGAGTCAATGCGTAAAAAATGGAAATTTTTAGGAATCTTGACTTTCCTTGTTCCGGTATTGATTATGACTTATTATGCAGTTATTGGTGGATGGATTTTAAAATATATTACTATTTATTTGTTTAGTTCAGGAAAACAGGCAGTAGATGATAATTGTTTTACTTCCTTTATTTCTTCGCCATCCTCTGTGTGGTTTGGTGTTATCTTTATGCTGTTAACGGCTCTTATTGTTTATAATGGAGTCGAAAAAGGAATTGAACGAGTTTCTAAGTTCATCATGCCGATTCTTTTAGTCATGGTAATTGGAATTGCCATATTTTCATTAACTCTGAAGAATACACTGGATGATGGAACAGTAAGAACCGGTATTGATGGTTTAAAAGTTTATTTAACTCCTGATCTTTCCGGGCTTACAGTGAGTCGTTTCTTACAGATTACACTGGATGCCATGAGCCAGTTATTCTTTTCTTTAAGTGTATCTATGGGTATCATGATTACTTATGGTTCTTATGTAAAAAAAGACGTTGATTTAAATAAGGCCGTATCCCAGATTGAAATTATGGATACCGGTGTTGCATTTTTAGCAGGTGTTATGATTATCCCGGCTGTCTATGTATTCTCTGGATTAGACGGAATGTCCGCCGGCCCTGGGCTGATGTTTGTTTCTCTGCCAAAAGTATTCTTCAGTATGGGATTTGCCGGCAGGTTAATTGGAATTGTATTTTTCGTGCTTGCCGGATTTGCAGCATTAACTTCCTGTATTTCTGTATTGGAATCTATTACTGCGAACTGTATGGAATTATTTCATGCAAAAAGAAAAATTACAACAAAAGTGTTATCTGTTATTTACTTAATTGCAACAGCAGTCATTGCTCTGGGATACAGTATCTTTTATGTGGAAGTCAAACTTCCGAATGGAAGTATCGGACAGTTATTAGATATTATGGACTATATCAGTAATAGTTTCCTGATGCCGTTTATTTCGTTGCTTTCTTCTATTTTAATCGGATGGATTATGAAACCGAAGTGGATTGCGGAAGAGATGGAATTAAATGGTGGCAAATTTGGCCGAAAAAAATTATATAACATTATGATTTGTTACATCATGCCGGTGATTATGACCATTTTGTTCTTACAGTCTACCGGTTTCCTGAATTTATTTATTAAATGATGAGAGAGCCAAAAACAGAGAGTTCCGGTTGAAAGGTTCTCTCTGTTTTTAATTTAACCAAATCAAGTAAGTCCCCTGCTTCAATTGTGAAAAGCAATAAGCAGGGGTGGGGACTTGCTTGTATCAGGAGGGGCAAGTCCCTTCTGATAAGCTGCGTAGCAGCTATTTGGTTATGAGCAAGTAGCAAAGCGGATTGCGAATATCCACTTGATTGACAAAAAACCTCCAGTCCTTATGATTGCTTTTTTGCCATGCCTATGTTACACTAAGAGGTATATTCAAAAAAGAAGGAGAATATTTTTATGGACAAAAACAAGAAAAGAAGTACCTTCTCTGGAAAACTCGGTTTTGTATTGTCAGCAGCCGGTGCTTCTGTAGGCCTTGGAAATATTTGGCGATTTCCATATCTGGCAGCGAAATATGGCGGAGGAATCTTTTTACTGGTCTACATCATACTGGCACTGACATTTGGCTATACCATGATTATGGCAGAGAGTTCTTTAGGACGTATGACCAGAAAGAGTCCCGTTGGTGCATTTGAGCACTTTGGAAAGTCAAAGGGATTTGCAGTTGGAGGATGGATTAATGCAATTATTCCGATTCTGATTGTACCGTATTATTCCGTTATCGGAGGATGGGTTATTAAATATCTGGTGGGATATATAGGAGGACAGTCCAAGAATCTGGCTTCCGATGATTATTTTTCCAGCTTTATTTCAAATGGATTATCAACAGAAATCTGTTTCTTAATCTTTACCCTTGCCACACTTGGAATTATTTATGCAGGTGTGCGTAACGGAATTGAGCGGGTATCTAAATTTATGATGCCGATTCTGGTTGTATTATCAGTTATTATTGCAGTTTATTCTGTGACAAGACCAGGAGCAATTGAAGGTGTAAAATATTTCTTAGTACCGAATTTTAAGAACTTTTCCTGGATGACAGTAGTGTCTGCAATGGGACAGATGTTTTATTCTTTGTCAATTGCGATGGGTATTTTAGTAACGTTTGGTTCTTATATGAAGAAAGATACTTCAATTGAGGAATCAACCCAAAATGTAGAAATTTTTGATACTGCAATTGCAATCATGGCAGGTCTTATGATTATTCCGGCAGTATTTGCTTTCTCCGGTGGAAATGCAGATACCTTAAATGCTGGTCCGGCACTGATGTTTATTACCATTCCAAAAGTATTTGCAAATATGGGATTCGGAACTGCGGTTGGAATTTTATTTTTCCTGTTAGTATTGTTTGCGGCAATCACAAGTTCCATTGCATTAACAGAAAGTGCAGTATCAACTTTTGAAGATGAATTACACTGGACTCGTAAAAAATCCACAGTTGTAATGGGTGCGATTATGGTTTTACTTGGTACACTATCTTGTCTTGGCTATGGTCCGCTTGCCGGTGTTAAAATCATTGGAATGCAGTTTTTAGATTTCTTTGATTTCCTGACAAACTCTGTTATGATGCCGATTGCAGCGATTGCTACTTGTCTGTTGATATCAAGAGTGGTAGGAGTCGATAAAATTGAAGAAGAAGTGGTACAAGAGGGACATCCATTTAAGAGAAGACAGATTTTCCGTTTTATGATTAAATATTTATGTCCGATTTTTGCGGCAATTATTTTAATCAGTTCAGTGGCAAATGCGTTTGGATTAATTTCCATGTAAATCAATAATATAAAAAAAGCTGTAGTGGGGTTAACACTATAGCTTTTTTTCTTCAAGAAGAATCTTTTTTAATTTTTGTGCAGCAATACTCATTGGTCGTTTAGAATCATATACCATACATACATGACGTTTCGGAACCTTATCTTTTAGAGAAATCTGAACAATATCCTGTCTTTGAAGTGCTTCTTTTGCCATCTCTTCTGGCAGAAAAGCAAGTCCCAGTTCGTTTTTTACTAATGGAAGAATCTGGTCAGTTGTTGCAGCTTCTGTATCGGGAATTAACTCGATTCCATGGGAAAGAAACAGGTTATAGTAAAAATGATAGGTGGCTGTTTCTAAGCCAAGACAAATAAAAGGATATTTTATCAGGTCTTTCAGAAAAAATTTTTGAGTGGCAAGGGAGGTAAACGTTTTCCCTCCGATTAAAATTTCCTGAAAAGATTTTAGTTTTAACTCTTTTAATGGTGCATCAAGCTGAGTTGGAGTTGTGACAACCGCAAAATCGATCTCACCGCTTCGTACAGAACGAATAGCTTGTGGAGTAGAATGATTACAGATTTTTAAACGAACACCGGGATAAGCGATATGAAATTTTTTTAGATGTTCCAGTAAATAAATATTCAGTGCGGTTTCACTTGCACCGATAGAAATGCTGCCGTGTTCTAGTCTAACACTGTCAGAGAGTTCTTCTTCTGCCAGCTGAAGTTGAGTCATGGCGGCAGAAACTCTTGTAAAAAGTCGTTCGCCTTCTGGTGTTAAACAGACTCCACGGTTTGTCCGGACAAATAATGTGCAGTTGAGTTCGTGTTCCAAACAGTTCATTGCACGTGTGATATTTGGCTGGCTGTTATTCAGAACATGGGCAGCTTTAGTAAAATTATTGTATTTTGCCACATAATAAAAAATTTTATAATATTCAAAATTTACATTCATATGAAAACTCCTTGACATATCAAAAAAATATTTCTATTATATCAATGATATCTTTTACTTATTCCTAATATGAAATTATAATCTTTTTAGAATAAAAAAACAAGAGAAATATAGGGAGATGGTGTTATGTCATTAGTATTACCACGAGAAGAAGAAGTTGAAAATATATTTTCGAGGATTCTTTCTTCTAAACAATCCTGTGAAAGATTAATGGAGACATTTTATGATCATTTATGTGATGACAATCGATATATGGATCCGGATCCGCATCATTTTGCGGAAGTTTTGCTGAATGCATATAAAAATGGAGATGTGAGTGCACTTTTGCTTGAACTCTGTAATCGCAGTATGTTTGATTTATTAAAGGAGTCTTATTTAATACCGAGACGGTTCCATGGAAAATGCGGGGAGAATCCCGTTCTTCTTACCGATGTGGACGGAGATTTATTAGAAGAAGAAAAAGCAGTTGTTTCAAAACATGAATATAAAAAATTTCGGGAAATTTATCAGATGCATAAAGCAGCTCCGCGTTCCAAATTATATCTGGCAGATGGATATAATCTGGTCAGATATTACACTTCAGGTATGAATATTTGCGAGAAACAGGAAAATAAAGAGAGAGGAATTCTCATCTTATATGCGCTTCCGGATACAAAGAAATTGAATCTGACCGAAGCACAGGCATATGATATTATCTGGTCTGTTTTCCACAAAATACAAAAAGAAGCATTTTCAGCTGTAGTATATTATGGTCAGGAAACAGGCAGTAAACCCGGAAAATCGTTTGATGAATTAGGCATTCTTTTGCCAATCCATCAGTTTGAATCAAAAATGCTTCAGCATCTTGAAGTAATAGATGGACTGGTGCTGACATGTCGAGAAGAAATGATAAAAATGGCAGGAACAGACAGCTTTGATTTATAGACGAAAAGAGGGAAAAATATGAGGACAAAAAAGAATGAAGCGACAATTAAGAAAAACCATATGGATGTCCTCTGGCATGAATATACGGATAAAAAAGATTTAACACCAATTACAGGGGCGAGTCTGTCAGAAAAAGCATCTGTAATTGGAAGAGTTGGAATTATGATGCTTGCCTGTGGCACAGGAGCATGGCGTGTCCGTAGTTCCATGAATGAATTATCGGAACTTATGAATGTCACTTGTACAGTTGATATTGGGTTAATGTCAATTAATTATACATGTTTTGATGGAAATGATAGTTTTAGTCAGTCTTTATGTCTGACCAATACAGGGGTAAATACGTCGCAGCTGAATCGTCTGGAAAAGCTGGTAAGCAATTTCGCAACAGATGAAATCGGGCAAAGTTGTGAAAAAATTCATTCAAAACTGGATAAAATTGAAAAAATTCATGGCCTCTATTCTCCTGTTATGTTAGCTGTATTCGCAGCATTGGCTTGTGGTGCATTTACTTTCCTTCTTGGCGGAGGAATTGTAGAAATGTTATGTGCATTTGCAGGTGCAGGAATAGGAAACTATATCAGGTGTAAACTTTCAAAACATCATTTTACGCTGTTTTTATGTATCATTTCTTCGGTATCCACAGCCTGTCTTACTTATACGGTTTTGTTAAAATTATTGGAGCTTATTTTTGCTGTGAATTTACAGCATGAAGCAGGGTATATTTGTTCTATGCTGTTTATTATTCCGGGATTTCCATTTATTACGAGTGGAATTGATCTTGCAAAGCTGGATATGCGTTCAGGAACAGAGAGGCTTGCTTATTCAATGATTGTTGTAACGGTTGCAACGATGACAGCATGGATACTTGCTATGGTACTGGGGCTTAAACCAATACCATTTTTGCCTTTAGAGTTTGCCTTATGGCAGTGGATTGTGTTTCGTTTACTTGCCAGTTTCTGTGGGGTTTTAGGCTTTTCTATTATGTTTAACAGTCCTATTCGTCTTGCTGCTGCCGCTGGTATAATAGGTGCGATATCAAATACAACGAGATTGGAGCTGATTGACCTCTTATCTCTGCCCCCGGCAGCAGCAGCCTTTATTGGTGCCTTTTTTGCGGGGATTCTTGCTTCAACGTTAAAAGGTATGGCAGGTTATCCAAGAATTTCCATTACAGTTCCATCAATTGTAATTATGGTTCCCGGACTATATCTATATAAAGGATTTTATAATCTTGGAATTATGAATCTGACAGCGGCAGCTTCGTGGCTTGCATCGGCACTGCTTATCATTTTAGCATTGCCTTTAGGACTTATATTTGCAAGAATTATTACGGATAAAACATTCAGGTACTGTACTTGAGTGAAAGAATAATAAATTAATTGGGGAGATAAAATGAGAACTTTAAATTTTCAACATGTAGGAAGACAGATGTCAGAATCATTTTTGACAGCCGCTGTACTGTCCATATCCGGCGGGCTTCAGGATGTGTATACTTATGTTTCACGAGGTGAAGTATTTGCAAATGCGCAGACAGGAAATATTGTATTATTTAGCCAGAATGTATTTGCATGTAACTGGGAACTTACGATTCGTTACCTGGTTCCGGTTTTGTTTTTTGCATTTGGAGTTGCAGTTGCGACGTGGATTCGTCAGTCTTTTCAAAATGCCCAGAGACTTCATTGGAGACAGATTATTTTACTGATTGAAATTGTTTTGTTGTTTTTGGTTGGATTTATGCCGGAAGAACAAAATCTGATTGCCAATGCACTGGTGTCCTTTTCCTGTGCAATGCAGGTTCAATCCTTTAGAAAAGTTGCCAGCTATGCATTTGCCAGTACAATGTGTATTGGCAATCTGAGAAGTGGAATGGAGGCATTATGTTCTTATCGGCAGAATCATAATAAACAGATGCTTTATAAATCATTCCATTATTTTGGAATCATTTTTCTGTTTGCATTAGGTGCAGGAATTGGAAGCAGGTTTATTCCAATATTAGGTATGCATACAATTTGGATTTCCTGTTTGCTATTGCTTGTCGGATTTATTGTAATGTTTAAACAGGAAGAACGCTAATAAGAAATGCCAGACAGCTCTGAAAATATGGCTGTCTGGCATTTCTTTTATTTAGTTACATAAAGAGAGAAACATTTCGTGGATTCTTAAATCGTTATCAAGTTCCGGATGAAAGGCAAGGGCAATCTGTTTTTGATAGCGGACTGCTACGATTCGTTCTTCTACAACAGATAAAATTTCGACTTCATCAGAAACCTGGGAAACGTAAGGGGCACGGATAAAAGTCATTGGAACTTCTCCGATTCCTTTTATCGTTGCGTTTGTATGAAAACTTCCAAGCTGGCGACCGTAAGCGTTTCGTTTTACGGTCATCGGAATCGTCTGAAGATGTACTTTGGAGTCTGCTTCCAGTTTATCGGCAAGCAGAATCATTCCGGCGCAGGTAGCAAGAACCGGCATGCCATTTTTAATCTGGGATTTTATGATATCGAACATACCAAGTTCTTTCATTAATTTTCCCTGAACGGTACTTTCTCCTCCGGGCAGTACAATTCCATCATAGTGCTGATTTAAGTCCTCTGCCTTTCTCAGTTCAATACAGTCTGCACCAAGATGTTCTAATTTTTTTTCGTGTTCAATAAAAGCGCCTTGAACGGCGAGTACTGCGATTGTCATTATTTGCCTCTTTCTGCCATCAGTAATTCAATTTCCTGTTCGTTGATTCCGACCATGGCTTCTCCTAAGTCAGCGGACAGTTCAGCAATTATTTTTGCATCGGTATAGTTTGTAACCGCTTTTACAATTGCGTTGGCACGTTTTTTCGGGTCACCGGATTTGAAGATACCGGAACCGACAAAAACACCTTCTGCGCCAAGCTGCATCATAAGTGCGGCATCAGCAGGAGTTGCAACGCCGCCTGCTGCGAAGTTTACAACCGGCAATTTGCCGTTTACATGAACATATTCAATTAATTCGTAAGGAACCTGCATCTGTTTTGCAGCTTCAAATAATTCATCTTCACGCATTCCTTTAATCTGAGCAATCGCACTGTTCATTTTGCGCATGTGGCGGACTGCCTGGACAACATCACCGGTACCAGGTTCGCCTTTGGTACGAATCATGGAAGCTCCTTCATTAATTCTTCTTAATGCTTCGCCTAAATCCTTTGCACCGCATACAAAAGGAACTTTAAAGTTTCTTTTATTGATATGATAAACATCATCTGCAGGAGATAATACTTCACTTTCATCAATGTAGTCAATTTCAATTGCTTCAAGAATCTGTGCTTCTACGAAATGTCCAATACGGCATTTTGCCATAACCGGAATAGAAACAGCTTCCTGAATTCCGCGAATCATTTTTGGGTCACTCATTCTTGAGACACCGCCTGCTGCACGGATGTCTGCCGGAATTCTTTCCAGTGCCATAACGGCACAGGCACCTGCCTCTTCTGCAATTTTTGCCTGTTCCGGTGTAGTAACATCCATGATAACGCCACCTTTTAACATCTGTGCCAGTTCTTTATTTAATTCATATCTGTTTTCCATTTTGAAAAGCCTCCTAAAAAATCATTTACGAAATCGCATGGGTAGATTATAATTCTAAAGTGAGTCTATTTAAATTGCCAAAATAAATATATTCAGTAAGGTCAGATTGGAGAAATAAGACAATATGCTTACTTATAATTTTACAAATATAGGGTCAGATTCCCTTTATGAATATCTGTATAAATGCATCAAAAATGATATTTTACTGGGAAGTATTAAGGCAGGGGAGAAACTGCCGTCTAAGAGAAGTTTTGCAAAAAATCTGGGTATCAGTGTCATTACGGTAGAAAATGCTTATGAACAGCTGATTGCGGAAGGTTATATTTATTCCATTCCGAAAAAAGGATTTTATGTTACGGATTTTAAGCAGGTCATTGAAATTGAAAAGAAAACCTTTGTAAAGGAAATGGTACCGCTTACCGGAGGGGAAAATGCATATCTGGCAGATTTTACAAGTAATCAGACAGAGAGTGAATTGTTTCCATTTACCATCTGGACCAGAACAATCCGGGAAGTTTTAAATGAAAATCAGATGCAGCTTATGATTAATCCCCCCTGCGGCGGCGTGTTTTTTCTAAGAGAAGCTATTGCAAAGCATTTAAAAGAGTTCCGTGGCATGGCGGTGTTACCGGAACAGATTATTGTAGGTGCCGGAACAGAATATTTATATGGCTTGTTAATCCAGCTTTTGGGAAATGAAAAAATTTATGCTGTGGAAAATCCGGGATATCGGAAAATTGGAAAAATCTATCAAAGTTATAAAGTGCTCTGTAAGTATATTGATATGGATAAGGAAGGCGTGGAAATTTCTAAGCTGGAAGAAAATCAAGTCGATATTGCACACATTTCGCCATCTCATCATTATCCGACAGGAATTGTGATGCCGGTCAGCAGACGCTATGAACTGCTCGGCTGGGCTTCAAAATCAGAAAATCGTTATATTATTGAAGATGATTATGACAGTGAACTGCGCTTAAGTGGTCAGCCGATTCCAACGCTGCAAAGCATGGATGTGTCCGACAAAGTGATTTATATGAATACCTTTACAAAAACACTTGCGTCCACCGTGCGTATCAGCTATATGATCCTTCCAAGAGAACTTTTTCAGCAGTATTATAAAAAACTGTCGTTTTATTCTTGTACGGTTTCTAATTTTGAACAGTATACGCTGGCAAAATTTATTGAGGAAGGCTATTTTGAAAAGCATATTAACCGGCTGCGGAATTATTATCATAATAAACGAAATACCATTGTAGAGACCATTAAAAAAAGTCGTTTGAACCAATATGTTTCCATTTCCGGAGAAGAGGCAGGAGCTCATTTTCTGATGAAGATTGAAACGAAAAAGCCACAGGAACAATTAATGGAGAACGCAAAAGCGCAGGGAATTAAACTGTCTCCATTGTCTGCGTACTATAAGGAAAATCGGGAAGAAATCCAAAACACTTATGTCATGAATTATTCTTCGATTGAATTGGAGAAGATAGAAATGGTAGTGACTCGCTTAGCAAAATGTTGTGAATAAAACATCCGGCATACAAGAAGCTTGCCGGATGTCTTTTACTACAATTTCGGACCGGACTGACTGCGGTTTTTTAAGTATTCTTTTACACCCTCTACATCGCTGTAGGAAAAATGACGCAGTTCTTTGTCTGTCATCTGGCCAAGTTCTTCTAAGTCATAGCTTCCGGTGGCTGGACAGCTTGGTTTTAATTCTTCTGCGGTAAATCCAAATTCTTTGATTTGTTCCGGAGAGATATACTGGGTGACTTCGATTTTATTGCAGGATTTGCAGTGATAAACAGAAAATAATTCATTACTCATAATTGAGAGCTCCTTTAATAGTCTTAGTTTTTTTTATTAGTTTTAAAATATAATATTAAGTATAAATTGCTTTTTGTGCAAGCACAACCGCAATTTATACTTTTGACACTTACATCATATTATACCATGAGAAGAGAAAAAACACAGCCAATACTTGCAAAAAAGAAAAAAACGTTGGATACATCTCTGACAGTTATAAGGTAACAAAACGGCTACAAGCCCGGTAAACTAAGTAGCAAGAAGATAGATTTGCAATAGACATATTACAAGAGAAAATGTATAATAAAAAATAAAGATTTGTCAACAAATCAGCCGAAGCTCTAAGACGCAAAGCTGTAGAACCTGCAAAATAGCAGGTTACAACGTTTAAGATGCATTGTCTGAAAAGACAGTGCTTTTTTGTTTTGAGAAAATCGGATAGGGACAGGTAGCTGATAATTATAAAAGAAAGACGATGAAGGCAGAGATGGATGCACACCTGTCAAAACCGTTAAAGGTACCGGAACTGATAGATACAATCCGAAAATTCTGTGCTGGTAAGCAGACGTGTCAGTGACCGGAAAAAAATAACAAAGGAATAGCAGAATGAAAAAGGACAGCGAACTATATAAAAAGATAAGATTACATTGTTGTATTGTTGGATTGATTGCTGTTTTGACAGCACTCATCGTTGGCGTTTTTCTGCTCCATAAGTTGGAAAAGGATGAAAAGACAACCGGAAAATATATGGCGCAGATCACTGAGAAAAGAGTCAGGGCAAGGCTGGATCAGTATATCATGCTCTCTGAACTTTTGGGAAATTATATCAGTGCAGGAGAAAATCTGGATGAAAATACATTTTCTGAATTGGCAGAAAAGATTCCGAATGAAGATGGAGTGATAAAGGCATTTGAACTGGCACCTGAGGGAATTGTTACAGACATTTATCCGAAACAGGGAAATGAGGGGGCTTTTGGACTGGATATGCTGCAGGAGCATGAACGGAAAAAGGATGCAATTCTGGCGAAGAAGAGCGGAAAATATACGCTTGGAGGACCATATCAGTTAAAGCAGGGAGGAACAGGAGCACTGCTTTTTAATCCGGTTTATCAGGACAATAATTCAGAACAGGGTGAGTTCTGGGGGTTTGTAATTCTGGTGATTGACTGGGATCGTTTCATTGGTGAGATAAATCTTGATTATTTAAGTGATGCAGATTTCTGTTACAGAATTTGGACCTATGACAGAGACAGCAGCGACCGGATTATTCTGGCAGAGAGCCAGGGCGATATGCCGGACAACATTCTGACAGTAGAATGTACAGTGCCCAATAACACATGGTATTTTGATATTATACCTTCAAGGGGATGGATTCCACGTTCTTACTGGATCATGTGTATTGCCATTTCTTATATATTCTCATTATTGATTGCTACAGTATTTTATTTGACATCCAGCAAAAAACACAGGGAAAGACAATATGAAGCAGAACTGGAAAAATCTGCTGAGCAGGCGAAAAATGCCAATGAGGCAAAAACAAGATTTTTATTTAACATGAGTCATGATATCAGGACTCCGATGAATGCAATTGTAGGTTTTTCCGGTTTGTTGGAGAAGAATCTGCAAAATGAAAAAAAGGCAAAAGAATATCTGGGAAAGATACAGTCTTCCAGTAATCTTTTGTTAATGATCATCAATCAGGTTCTGGAGATGGCCCGGATTGAAAGTGGTACTGCGGTATTGCAGTTAAAAGCTGAGGATATGGATGCATTATTTCACAGGGTAAATACAGTGTTTGAAGAGGATATCAGAAAGAAGAACTTGCAGTATCATACCGTTTTAGATGTAAGACATCATTATGCTGTCTGTGATCAGACAAAGTTACAGGAGATCATGTTGAATATTATCAGTAATGCTATAAAGTATACTCCGGAGGGACATTCAATCCATGTAGAAGTACATGAGGCAGTATCAGAGAATCCTTCAAAGATACGTTGTATTTTCTCATGTGAAGATACGGGTATTGGTATAAGTGAAGAATATCTTCCGCATATCTATGAAGAATTTTCCAGAGAACATACCTCTACAGAAAACAAGGTGCCGGGAACCGGTTTGGGACTTTCTATTATCAAATCTATGATAGAGCTGATGGGTGGAAGTATTCAGGTAGAAAGCAGACAGGGTATTGGAACAAAATTTACGGTAGATCTTTCTTTTGACATGGCATCAAAAGAAGAGGTATACGGAAGTCGGAATGCCATAAAGACATCTGCAATTCACACAATAAAAGGGAAAAGAATTCTCATTGCAGAAGATAATGAGCTGAATGCGGAAATAGCGAAGACAGTTCTCGAAGATGTAGGAGCGTTAGTTACCAGAGTGGAGGATGGACAGCAGGCAGTGGAATTATTTAAAGAGAAACCGGCAGGAACATTTGATGCAATTCTGATGGATCTGATGATGCCTATTATGGATGGGTATACAGCTACGAGGGAAATCAGGTCATTAGAACGTTCAGATTCAAAAACAATACCGATTATAGCTATGACAGCAAATGCATTCCAGGAAGATGCTGAAAAGTGCATTGCCGTGGGTATGAACGCTCATTTGGCGAAACCATTGGATGTTGAAAAAGTGATGATAACAATTTGTCATTTAGTAAAATAGTAAAAAAGAAATTTGAAAGCCCGCTTTTATTGCTTGCAATAAAAACACAGCCAATACTTGCAAAAAAGAAAAAAACGTTGGATAATAAGAAAAAATGTATTCTCAGAATTCTTACTATACTTGGTTATGAGCAAGTAGCGAAAGCGGATTGCGAATATCCGCTTGACAGAATTTGAGAGTTTATAAAACAATACAGGAGGTTTGATAGACATGAAAATAGGATTTGTAGGCTGTGGAAATATGGCAACCGCAATTATTGGCGGGATATTAGAAAAAGGAATCTTAAAAAAAGAGGATATCAAGGCATCTACGAAAACAGAGAACTCTGCCAAAAAAGTACAGGAAACACTTGGAATCGAATGTACAACCGATAATAAGAAAGCAGTACAGGATGCAGATGTAATTTTTTTAGCAGTAAAACCTCAGTTTTGTGAAGAAGTAATTCAGGAAATAAAATCAGAAATAAAATCAGAACAGGTGATTATTTCGATTGCGGCGGGAAAAAAACTGGAATGGTTGGAGGCACAGTTTGGAGCAGGACATAAAATTATCCGTACCATGCCAAATACACCGGCGCTGGTTGGAGAAGGCATTACAGGTGTCTGCCCGAATAAAGAGGTTACAGAAAGAGAACTCGAAGATGCGCTGGTGCTGCTTCGTTCTTTTGGACGTGCAGATACCGTGACAGAAAAAATTCTGGATGTGGTTGGCGCAGTCAGCGGAAGCTCACCGGCATTTGTGTTTATGTTTATCGAAGCAATGGCAGATGGAGCAGTTGCAGAGGGCATGCCAAGAAAACAGGCATATGAATTTGCGGCACAGGCTGTATATGGAAGTGCAAAGATGGTATTAGAAACAGGTATGCATCCGGGTGAGTTAAAAGATATGGTCTGCTCACCGGCGGGAACAACAATAGAGGGAGTTGGTGTGTTAGAAGAAAGAGGCATGCGAAGTGCAGTTTCCGAAAGTATTCGTGCCTGTGTAAAGAAAACAAAACAGTTATAAAAATTCAAGTCGAACATTCGTGAGACTTGGCGCACGATTCTAGTCAGCACAAGCTGACAAATTCTTCTTAGAATCGCTGCGGTCTACACTTCGTTACGGTCCGCGCAGAACCATCGTCCACTGGACAATGTGCGCCCCACGGAGTGTTATCTCAGTCGGAAATTGAGATAATTTTGCAATATATAACATTGCAAAACAAAAGCTCTCCTGTTAAAATAAAAGAAAAGGAATCATGGAATAGTTTTTATTTTGACAGAAGGGATGAAAATGGAACGAATTTTTCGATTAAGAAAACACTGTCGGAAGAGTAAGAATCCATTGGCAAAGCTGGCAGGTGTTTTTTGTGGAGTGATTTTAGAATGTTATCTCTGGAAATTAGAGAGAAAGTATGGGATACAATTTGAAAAAGAACTGGATAAAAGGCAGGAAGAAACCTGGAGACGGATACGAAGACAGATAAAACAAAAGGGAAAAAAGCAGGAGCCTTAGTTAAATGGGCTCCTGTGTTTTACCGGCTGACAAGGTACTGTTATGATAAATTTTGGAAAAGGTGACATCTTCTCCAAACCAGTCCGGTGCAGTAAAAGAATTAGCCGAAGATTCGTCAGGAAATTCAACTTCTGCGAGAATCAGTCCTTCATAAGGGGCGTCAAATACATCTAATTCGATGGTATAAGTTTTAAAAGGAATAAGATAGCGGGTTTTGGATAAAATAATGCCGTCGGCTTTTTCTCTAAGATGACAGTAAGCCTGTTCATTTAACGGCAGATTGTATTCTTCTCTTACCATAAGTCCACGACCTTTATAAGTAAAGATATAATCGTCATCCTGTTTTCGGATTCGGATAACAGGGTCGGTGTTTAGATAGGCCTGTTCAATTTTGTGAAAAGAATATTCATTTAGGGAAAATGGCAGGTTTTTAATCAGATATTTTCTTTCGATTTCCATAAAATAAAATGCTCCTTTGATTTTTATAAGATGATTGAAATATCATTTACCAGTATCGTATCATAATTTGAGAAAAAAGCAAACAGGAGGAATGTCACATGGCAAAAGTATGTGTGTTTTTAGCAGAGGGCTTTGAAGAAGTAGAAGGATTGACCGTTGTTGATTTGTTAAGAAGAGCCGGAGAAGAAGTGATTATGGTTTCGATTGGAACAAGTCTTGAAGTGACGGGCTCCCACGGGATTAAAGTGAGTGCAGACCGGTTATTTGAAGAGGTCGATTACAGTGATGCAGATATGCTTGTACTGCCGGGCGGGATGCCGGGAACTCTGCATTTAGGAGAACACAAAGGTTTAACCGAATTGTTGATAAAATTTAATGAAGCAGACAAAAAAATAGCAGCAATCTGTGCCGCACCAGGAGTATTTGGAGCAAATGGAATTTTAAAAGGCAGAAAAGCAACCTGCTATCCGGGATGCGAGGAAAAATTAAAAGGGGCAGTTCTTTCGGAAGAAGCAGTGGTACGTGATAAGAATGTGACAACAAGCAGAGGAGTTGGAACGGCAATTGCGTTTGCGCTGGAGCTGATTAGTCAGTTAGAAGGTGAAGTAAAGGCACATCAGATAAAAAAATCAATCGTTTATTAAAAAAATGCTGGTATTTTAAAAAACCTTGTGCTATACTGTGATAATGACTGTAAGTATGAAAAATGGTCTATTTATGGGCAGAAATGCATGAATACCTAATATGCATCAATACATATAGAATTCAAGGAGGAATCATTTAAAATGAGCGTACAGGTAGAAAAACTCGAAAAAAACATGGCAAAGCTGACAGTTGAAGTATCAGCAGAAGATTTTGAAAAAGCAGTAAACACTGTTTACAACAGAAACAAAAAAAGCATCAACATTCCAGGATTCCGTAAAGGAAAAGCTCCACGTGTTATGATTGAAAAAATGTATGGAGCAGGTGTATTTTTTGAAGATGCAGCAAATCTTCTGATTAATACAGAATATCCAAAGGCAGCACAGGAAAGCGAATTAGACATCGTTTCCAGACCAACAATTGACATTGTACAGATTGAAAAAGGAAAATCTTTCATCTTTACAGCAGAAGTTGCTGTAAAACCGGAAGTTACTTTAGGTGAATATAAAGGTGTAGAAGTAGAAGTATCCGCAGCAGACGTAACAGAAGAAGAAGTTGCAGCAGAACTGAAAAAAGAACAGGAAAAGAACTCCAGAACAATCGACGTAGATGACAGAGCAGTTGCTGATGGAGACATGGTAACACTTGACTTTGAAGGATTCGTTGACGGAGTTGCTTTTGAAGGCGGAAAAGGAACCGATTATCCGCTGACAATTGGTTCTAACTCTTTCATCCCGGGATTTGAAGAGCAGTTGGTTGGTGCAG